>Ga0315906_10000430_pt1 | contig 67370 bp, 79 predicted proteins | sample LakEriMetagenome_4_FD_203526 | JGI IMG/M metagenome (GOLD analysis project Ga0315906, IMG submission 203526) | Freshwater fungal communities from buoy surface, Lake Erie, Ohio, United States - Buoy 2 MA122 | ecosystem: Environmental > Aquatic > Freshwater > Lake > Lake biofilm | place: USA... | reverse complement strand
ATTAGCTGTAATGTTATTTAAAATTTCTTGTGCCGCTTGGGAAATAGCCACTTTAGTTTGTTTCATTTTAAACCTATAATAATTTATAAAATTCTTATTTAGCCTAAATTATAGCTTATAACCTCTATAGTTTGCTATGATAATAAAGATGTTTTCTTTTAATATCTTAAAAAATTAAAAGATATGCTACAATCTGTAACTAAAAATAAAACAATCTCATGAATAATAGCAAGATTGCCAGGCTTCGCTCGCAATGACGTAAATATAAAGGAGACAACATATGGATATGAATTTAAATTTTTCTGAACTAGGTAAAAAATCTGCTTATGAAACTCAATATAACCCTAAATTATTATTTCCTATTCCTAGAGCCATTAAACGTGCTGAATTAGGAATAAATGATGCTAATCCTGGGTTTTATGGGGTTGATATATGGACGCATTATGAAATATCATGGTTAAATACTAAAGGTAAGCCTATGGTTGCAATCGGTGAACTACGCTACCTTGCATCTTCAACTAATATTATCGAATCAAAATCCATGAAATTATATTTTAATAGTTTCAACAATACAAAATTAAAAGACGCTGACGAATTAATCAACCACGTTGAAAAAGATATTAGTCTGGCAATTGGCGCACCAGCAAAATTTACAATAATCCAACTTAATGAGACATTTGATATCAATTTAGAAAAACATGCTTTTTGTTTAGATGATTTAGATATAGAATGTGATACATACAAACCAGATTCAAATTTTTTATTTTGTGAAAACAATGAAACTATAAAAGAAACTGTATATTCAAATTTATTAAAATCAAACTGCTTAGTTACCGAACAACCAGATTGGGGAACAGTCTATATAGAATATAAAGGTAATCAAATTAATCATGAGGGACTACTTAAGTACATTATATCTTTAAGAAACCATAATGAATTCCATGAGCAATGTGTAGAAAAAATATTTAATGATATTAAGTTACGCTGTTGCCCCAAAGAGTTAACCGTTTATGCGCGTTATACTCGCCGAGGTGGCTTAGATATTAACCCATATCGTACTACAAATGAAAAATTTGAAGTAAATAATAAGAGATTAATAAGACAATAAAAACAAGAATTATCTTGATATTTCACAAAATATAAATATACTTTTAAAAAGATGCATTATCGGGTCAAGCCCGATAATGACATAGGTGAAGAATAACAGATTAATTAGGCAATAATAGCCCAAAAGAAGAAAATGGATAATTTAGCTAATAATTTCCTAGAAATTAAAAATATAATTGATAAGCGCAAAACCGCAATAAATCAAGAAGTGCATTTAATTGCCGTAAGCAAAACTTTTGCTAATAATGATATCATTCAGTTATATAATTTAGGACAAAGAGAATTTGCTGAAAATTATGCTTTAGAATTCTATAATAAAACCCAAGAATTACAATATCTTGATATTCAATGGCATTATATTGGCAATTTACAAACCAATAAAATAAAATATATCGCTCCATATGCTTATATGGTGCAATCTGTAGAAAAAGCCTCGCAAATTATCCATCTAAGTAAACATCGCCCATATAATTTACCAAAATTAAAAATTTTACTGCAAATAAATGTCAATGGAACTAGTCAACAACATGGTATTAAGATAACAGACATACAAAATATCATAGAACTAGCTGAATTAATAGATAATCAAGAAAACCTTATCTTTCATGGTATCATGGGAATTGCTAGTAATTCGACAAATAAAAAACTCCAAAATGAGGAATTTAGTCAGTTATACGAACTCTTTGTTATGCTAAAATCTAAGTTTAGTAATGTTGACACCTTATCCATGGGAATGTCAAATGATTTTGAAACAGCAATAGCTTGTGGGACAACTCACATACGCATTGGGAGCAAACTATTTGGAACAAGAAACTATACACAATAAAATCATCTTCATTGGTGGGGGTAATCTTGCCGAAGCAATTTTTAGCAAACTAAACCTTGATAAATATAAAATTGAAGTGATTCAACATAATAAAGAAAAGCTATTGCGCTTAAAAATATTATATCCACATATTACTTTTTATCATCAATTAGACTATGAGCCCAAAGCTAATGATTTAGTATTTTTGGCAGTAAAACCGCAAGATGCAAAAAGCGTTTGTATGGGATTGCACACCAAGCTACAAAAAGCTAGTATAATTTCTGTTATGGCAGGAATTACAACTACTAATTTAGCAAAGTGGCTAGATAATCACAAAATAGCTCGCATAATGCCTAATGTGCTTGTGGCAGTTGGATATGGAGTAAGTGGTTTATTTTTTAGTGAATCTATTATTCCAAAATATAAAAATATAATTATTGATATTTTTAATAGCGTTGGCAAAACATATTTATTTGATATTGAAGATGATATCAATAAAATCACAGCTACAGCAGCCAGTGCGCCAGCTTATATTTTTTATTTTTTAGAATGTATGATTAATAGTACAATTGCTCTTGGCATGGATAAAGCCACAGCAAAAGAAATTGTTTTGCAAATTGCAGCAGGAAGCATTGAACTTATTAAACAAAATACCGCACTATCAATTGAAGATCTAAGAGGACGCATAACCTCAAAAAATGGCACAACAGAAGCAGCAATAAAAGTATTAGAACAAGCCAGTCTTAATCAAATTGTTGATGCTGCAGAGGCTGCCTGTTATATTAGATCACAAGAACTGAGCAACCTGGATTAATAATAACTTGTACAAAATTAGATTGCCACACTATTGCTACGCAATAGTTCACAATGACAAACGTAGAAATTACGGCATCTGGCAATCTCACGTGTTTTTTAGGATTGAATAAGAAAGGTCGGAGTTATATAACATGGATACAAAAATAAACAAAATACCCGTTGACTTACACTGCCACTCAACCTATTCAGATGGTGCACATAGTGTTAAAGAAGTTCTAGATTTTGTAAAAGCAAATAATGGCAAACATATTGCCCTAACCGACCATGATACTGTAAATGGATTGGCAGAAGCTAGAATATATGCCAAAGAACTTGAGCTAAAGTTAATTGGTGGAGTTGAAATATCCGTAACATGGGATAAAAACGTTTTGATTCATATTCTTGGTTTAGGGGTTGATGAAAATAATCAAAATTTAGTTACAAACTTACAAAAACTTCGCTCCTTTAGATACCTGCGTGGAGAAAAAATTGCTGCACAATTAGAAAAAGCAGGAATCCCTAATGCTCTAGAAGGCGCATTAAAATATTGCCAAGAAAAAGAAGCCTTAAGCCGTACACATTTTGCACGCTTTTTAGTTGAAAATGGATACGCTAAAGCTAATAGAGTATTTGAAAAATATCTAGCAATTGGCAGAACAGGGTATGTGCCACAAGTATGGGCAGAACTATCAGATGCAGTATCATGGATAAAAAATAGTGGTGGAGTTGCAGTTATTGCACATCCAGCAAGATATAAATTAACTCGAACAAAATTACTGCGTTTAATTAGTGACTTTAAAACATGTGGTGGCGAAGGTATCGAAGTAATTAGCTCATCTCATTCAGAATCTGAATGTATGGATATTGCGAGAATTGCACAAGAATGCAATTTATTAGCAAGTATGGGAACTGATTTTCATAATATCAATAATTATCCAAAAGTTAATGTGGGTCTTAATTATCCACTGCCTGCAATATGTAACCCAATTTACCCAAGGTTAGGAATAGAACTGCCATGTCAAATAACCATTTAAATCATTCCTTAAAAATGCGCCATATTCTAATGATTGCAATTGGCAGTGCAATTGGCACTGGGTTATTTTTTGGTGCTGGAGAATCAATTAAACTTGCTGGGCCATCAATTCTTCTAGCCTATCTAATTGGTGGTATGATAATGTATATTGTAATTAGAGCGTTGGGAGAAATGACTGTTGCTGAACCTAATGTTGGTTCTTTTAGCTTCTATGCCTACAAGTATATTGGGAATTATGCAGGCTTTATGTCTGGCTGGAATTATTGGTTTAATTATATCATCGTATGCATGTTAGAATTAACAGCAACAGGAATGTTTCTTGATTATTGGATGCCTGGAATTCCACATTGGTTAACTGCCTTAATAATACTATTAGTTTTTGGCACAATAAATTTATTACAAGTTAAATTCTTTGGTGAGTTTGAATTCTGGTTTGCAGGCATTAAAGTAATTACTATTCTAGCTTTAATTATATTTGGAGTATATGTGATATTCTTTGATAAATCAAATCATGCTAGTAGTTTTTCTAATATTAATAACTTATGGAAATATGGCGGCTTCTTTGCCAATGGGTTACAAGGATTTTTATTTTCCTTTGTAATTGTTGTATTCTCCTTTGGTGGTACTGAATTAGTTGGAATTGCTGCTGGGGAATCAAGTAATCCCAAAAAAGTGGTTCCCATGGCAATAAATGGGATTATTTTTCGGATAATAATATTCTACGTTGCAACTCTAGCAATTATAATGTGTCTATACCCATGGAATAAAATTGGCAGTGATGTTAGCCCATTTGTGGATGTATTTCAAAAAATTGGAATTGTGCGCGCTGCAAATATTATGAACCTAGTTGCAATTACAGCTGCACTATCATCTTTTAATAGCGGCATATACGGCACAGCACGTATGATTTATAACCTCGGCAAGCAAAACAACGCACCTTTTTTTCTAACTCGGCTAAATAAAAATGGTGTCCCGCAAAATGCAACCCTTTTATCATTGCTAGTTATATTTATTACTGTCATTTTAAATTACCTGTACCCCACAAAAATATTTAATATTCTACTTGCCGTTGCAACTATTGCGGCTATAATAAATTGGGTATTTATTTTAATTACTCATATCGCCTTTCGCAGAGAATCTTCTGGCAAATACACCTCTTGCAGAAACACACCAACATCACCATCACATGTAGTTAACAATAGTAACCAAGAACAAAAAATGGATAAAATACGCTATAAATTACCGTTTTATCCACTTACATCAATTATAGCAATTGTTTTCTTTATCATTATACTTATTGTAATGTCCCAAATGGATAATATGCATTTGGCTATATATATTGCCCCTATTTGGTTAGTAATTCTTTCAATTGGATTTTTGCTTAAACATATAAAAAGGAACGCTTCGTGACTCAAAAGAATAAACTTAAACATAAACTAAAAAATCGCCACCTGCAAATGATTGCTCTTGGTGGAGTAATAGGAACTGGTTTATTTTTTGGTTCTGCAAAATCAATTCATTTAACTGGTCCATCAATTGTGCTATCCTATATTTTATGCGGCATTGTAATGTTTATTATTATGCGTGCCTTAGGAGAAATGTCTGTATACAAACCTAACTCTGGATCTTTTAGCGAATATGCTCATGAATATATAGGGCCATACGCTGGATTTATTGCTGGCTGGAATGCATGGTTTGAATACACTATTGTGTGTATGACAGAACTAACCGCAGTTGGTTTTTTTTTAGATTACTGGATACCAGGAGTACCCCACTGGGAAACATGTTTAGTATTATTAATGTTTTTTACTACTGTTAATTTAATTAGTGTACGCTTCTTTGGAGAGTTTGAATTCTACTTTGCTGGCATAAAAATTATTGCTATTGTACTAATGTTAGCATTTAGTGCATATATAATCTTCTTTAAACATGGTTTGAACCCCGATATTAATTTATATAAAGACCCATCCTACTTATTTGCTGGAGGAATAAAAGGATTTGCTATATCTCTAGTAATTGTAGTGTTTTCCTTCGGAGGCACTGAGTTTGTAAGTATTGCTGCAGGTGAAGCTGAAAATCCTAAAAAAAACATACCGCTTGCTATTAATGGGGTTATTATTAGAATCTTATTATTTTATGTCTTAACTATGCTTGCCATAGTATGCTTATACCCGTTTGAAAAACTTGCAACAAATGTTAGCCCCTTTGTCGATGTATTTCAAAAAATCGGCATTCCTGTTGCAGCACAAGTAATGAATGTAGTTGCAATTACTGCAGCATTATCTGCATTTAATAGTTGCTTATATAGTAGTTCACGCATGTTATATAATTTATCACTTCATGGTAATTCTGGGGCAAATCTAGCAAAAACAAATAAAGCGGGGATTCCTTATCAGGCTATATTATGGACTAGTTTTGCTATTCTTATTGCGGTAGTGATTAATTATATCTTCCCTGAAAAAGCATTAATGTATCTGCTTACTATAGCAACAGGAGCAATTCTAATTACATGGTTTATTATTTTAATTAGCCAACTTAGATTCCGCAATATTCATAAATCAATTAGCAAACAACTAGATTTTAAGCTCAGGTTATTTCCATATTCCAGTATATTTGCTATTTTGATGCTTTTTATTGTAATGATTGTCATGACTCAAATGGATGAAATGAAATTAAGCGCATATATAACCCCCTTTTGGATTTTATTATTAACAGTGCTATATGTGTTACGTAAAAAAACATTAAATAAGTAGATTGACACGCGGGACAAGAATATCCTGCTCGCAATGACAAGTAAAAATTAAAGATTTATGGAGTACTATTCCCAAGTGAATAAACTTAAAAACCGACATATCCAAATGATTGCTCTTGGTGGAGCAATTGGTACTGGATTATTTTTTGGCTTAGCTAAATCAATCCCCCTAACTGGACCTTCAATTATACTATCATATTTAATTGGTGGTATTGTAATGTATATAATCATGCGTGCGTTAGGGGAAATGGTGGTTAATGAACCAAATTCAGGCGCTTTTAGTTATTATGCAAATAAATATGTTGGGGGGTACTTAGGCTTTATTTCTGGTTGGTATGCATGGTTTGAATATACTATTGTATGTATGCTTGAGGTAACTGCAGTTACTATATTTCTGGACTTGTGGATTCCCTTCACACCTCATTGGCTAATAATTGCCGTAATTTTAGCTATATTTTTCTTTATCAATATTATAAATGTGAACCTCTTTGGTGAATTTGAGTTCTGGTTTGCTGGCATTAAAGTCGTTACTATTATTATTATGATTTTATTTGCTTTATACCTAATGTTCTTTAATCATACCATTCATACGAACACCATCACAAATATACAAAATAATATTCAGCATAACTTCTTTGCTGCAGGAATCAAAGGCTTTCTGTTTTCGTTAGTTTTAGTGGTATTCTCATTTGGTGGTACCCAATTTGTTGGGATTGCTGCAGCTGATGCAGATAACCCAAACAAAACCGTCCCCCGTGCTATAAATGGGGTAATATTTCGTATAGTGATTTTTTATATTGGAACTATTGCTGTTATTTTATGTTTATATCCGTGGGCGCTTCTATCAACTAACATTAGTCCATTTGTTGATGTATTTACTAAAATTGGGCTTTCAAAAGCAGCACAAGTAATGAATATCGTTGCAATTACTGCGGCACTATCAGCATTTAACAGCTGCTTATATTCTGCAGCACGTATGCTTGCAAGCCTTGCAAATCAAGGAAATGCACCACGTAAGCTAGGAGTAGTAAATAAAAAAAACATTCCTCATAATGCGGTAATATTTACCTCGATTATTATCGCTCTTACCGTTATAATTAATTATATTTTTCCTGATAAAGCTATTATTTACCTAATTGCAATTGCAACAACATCTATAATAGTCACCTGGACTACTATACTCATTTGTCATATATTTTTTAAACTTAAACATCCTGAACAAAAATATAAACTACCCTTGTTTCCGATTTCAAATATCGTAGCAATTGTTATTCTTCTGTGCGTTGTTGTTATTATGACACAAATGGACGATATGAAACTAGCTGTATATCTAATGCCTGTATGGATTTTACTATTAAGTATATTTTATCTAGCACGTAAAAAAATCATCAAAGGAATTAATAAGAAGTGAATCCGTTAATAATAGATAATATCTTGCCTAAAAACTCTAATATCATTGTAGCACTTGATTATGATAATGAGCGTGATGTAATGAGCTTTGTTGCCAAGATTAATCCAAGCTTATGCAAACTAAAAGTAGGTAAAGAATTATTTACCGCTTGTGGTCCTAAAATTATAGAAAAGCTGATTATTAGTGGCTATGATGTATTTTTAGATTTAAAATTTCATGATATTCCTAATACTGTATATAAAGCTTGCAAAGCTGCTGCTAACTTAGGAGTATGGATGCTTAATGTACATACCAGCGGTGGCATAAAAATGATGGATATGGCAAAGCAGGCAATCGATGAAGCAACACACAAGCCACTACTAATTGGGGTAACTGTTTTAACTAGTATGTCTAAACAATATTTACAACAAATTGGAGTTAGCTGCGGTTTAGATGAGCAAGTTGATCACTTAGCTGCTCTTGCATATAAATGTGGCTTAGATGGCGTTGTTTGTTCTGCATTAGAATCTATTAGAATTAAAGAACATACATCGGCAAACTTTCTGACGGTAACTCCAGGGATCAGACTTGATACAAAAAATAGTGATGACCAAACTCGTATCGTAACTCCTGTTGAAGCCATGAAGAATAAAGTGGACTATATGGTAATTGGCAGACCAATAACTCAAGCTAATAATCCATATGAAACTTTAGTAGAGATATACTCATCGTCTTTGAATCCTGTACTTTGTCAGACTTCATAAAAGGCTTCTTATGTACTTTTATGTACACGGCGTCGCCTTTTATTTCAGCCTTTTCGCGTACAGAATCCAAATACTTCGAGTATAGGATATTTGTCTTTGAATAATAAATAAAAAATGGAGTTTGTAATATGCAAAAAGAAAAACTAATTGTTAAAAACTTCTTCACCTTAAAAGATGTAGAGATTGAATTATCAAAATTTAATATATTTATTGGTGAGCAAGCAAGCGGTAAAAGTTTATTAATTAAATTAGTCTATTTCTTTAAAAAAATTTCAACCTCTCCTATAATTAATTATAAAACAGAATTATCTGAATTGAATCAAAGATACATACATTTATTTGATGAAATTTTTAACTTAAACAATTTTAATTTAAACTCTGAAATTACATATTACATTGATAATCATAATATTACTATGAGCATTGCAAATAATAAAATTATAATAACATACTCTCATAGTTTAACCTCTATGTATGAAGCACAGCGTATTATATTAAATAAGCGATACGACGAATCAACTAATAATGCCAACGATACTGACATTGTAAAATATTCAATAATGGACATTGCTGTATTAAACGCTGTTGAAAATAGTAAATTAGGAAAAGTTAATTTAACTAGGTTTTTACCTGCGGGGAGAATGTCTTTATTAATTTTATTGAACAATTTATTTAATATGATTGACAATAAAAATATTAATTTGCCGATATTATTAACCATGTTTGGACAACAATATCAAAGTGCCATTGCTACTTTTAATGGAAAAATCAGAACAGATACAACAGATAAATTACCAGAATTTGAAGAATATGCCAGCAAAATTTTAAAGAGCAAGTATGTTCATGATCTAATGGGAGGATATCTTGAACAAAATGGTTTTAATACAAGAATCTCTGATAGCTCATCTGGGCAACAAGAGTTTCTGCCCATATATATGATTTTAAGGCATTATCTATTATCTGGTTATACCGATGGTGAGTTATATATTGAAGAACCAGAGGCACATTTATATCCAACAGCACAGAAAGATATTGTTGAGCTATTGACATATGTAACTAATATAACCAATAGTGCTGGATTATATATAACCACACATAGCCCATATATTCTAACAGTATTAAATAATTTAATTATGGCTCATGATGTTAAAGATAAACAACCTAACACTAACCCAAACATATTGATTAATTTTGATGATGTGCGTGCATATTTTATTGGCAATGGCACTGCAACAAGTTTAATGGATCAAGAATATCGTATTATTGATGCTGAAAAATTAGACGAGGTCTCAAATACTATAAATGCCCAATACAGTGAAATGGTAGATTTACTATGACGCTCTTAAATACTAATGATTATCCACAATGTAAAACATCAAATTCAACTTCTTGCGAAGAAAATAAACGGCAATTTAAAATTATTGAAACTAGCCCAGAAGATCGTAGATATTTAATAAAAATAAAAGTTGATGGTTGTATGTATACTGATAAGGATATGACTAAACGCTGTGATTATATTTTTGAATTGCAAGATAAGTTCTCTTGTTTTATTGAGCTTAAAGGTAAAGATATTAAACATGCAGTTGAACAATTAGAAAGCTCATTAAAAAATATTGCAGTTCAAGGTAAAAAATATGCTTTTGTCGTTTCTAGTCAAGTACCAAAAATTAGTATATCACAAAAAACAATACTCAGTTTTAAAAAGAAATATAATGCCAAATTTGAGATAAAAAATACTCGAATGGAAAAGGCTATCAATGACCTACTTTAATTTTAATTTACAAAAAATACAAAGAACTATACTCGAAGTATTTGCGCTCTTCCTAGTCTAAAGATTCAGATACTTCGAGTATAGTTTAATAGGTAAGTCCGATAGTTATCATCTCACCAAAAGTATTCTGGGGAGTATAAACCATACCTGCAATATTTGATTGATGTTGGTAATTATTCCAAAATCCACTTAAGCCAAGCTGAATGTCATGAGTAAAATTATACTTAACTCCAACAGTTGTAATCATCTGGTAATTAGTTGCGGCATAACTTTTCCCATAAATATCAGTTTGAATTGTCTTAATCGCACCAGAATTATCCCAATTATAATTATATAACTCATCAGCATAAAGCATCAAGGTGTTATCAAATCTATAAGATAACCTAGTACCTAAACCGCCAGTTAAAAAATAATCATTAGATAGTGGCTGATATCCATTAGCTACAATTGTTGAAGATGACCAGTTGGAATTACGCCCAAAAGTAATATATGGGATGATTTGCATCTTATCATCAAGTAACGAAAATGCATAGCCACCTTTAACATTAAAACTATACATAAATGGGTTTTGCCCAAAAGCATATGCCTGATCTCCTGCTGCCCCAGTACCTTGACCACCACTACCACCATTTAGATAATCAGGACCTAGTGTTGGCTGGCTATAATTTGTTACCATGTTTAAATTTATATCAAACCATATGCCTAGATCAAACAAATGTTCAACCTCTAAATTAATTGCCTGTTGATTAACTTGAGTAACTTGTTGCGACCCATTAATCAAATCCATCTGGCTAAATTGATAACCAATATTATACTCATTATTAAATTGTTTAAATTCGCTGTGTTCAGCAGCAAATGCACTTACTGAACCCAATAATAGTAAGCTAGTTAAAAGTTTATTCATCAAAATCTACACCTATTCTTAATAATTTAAACCAACAGTAAATACTCCACCGTAGCTACCACAATTACATGGCGCATAAATACTTGTACCTGTTGTATCTTGTGGTAATGATGCCATATTCTGATAAAGACTATAAAACCCATTTACTCCGAGTTGAAGCTGTTTATATACATTAAATTTAGCACCTAAAGTCGCTGTATACACCATATTATTTTGTGGTGGAATTCCACCTAGTGGACCTGATTGATCCCAATTATATGCGACTAAACCATCAGCATATACATTTAAAAAATTAGCCACATTATAGCCTACTCTACCACCAACACCACCAGTATAATAGAAATCATTGCTAACATTAGCATCTTTATTATTATATGCTGTACTTGCAGATAAATTGGTATTTCTACCAATTAAAGCATATGGAGTTAAGGATAAAGTATCTGGAATAACAGCAAATGCATAACCAACTTTTCCATTAAGTCCACCTAAATTTGGCATTTGATTAAATGCTGATGCTCCAGATCCTAAGCCATCTACCTGATTTGTTAAAGAGTTTACTACTATGCTTCCATCAACAACAAACCAAACTCCAGAATTAAATAATCGCTCAATTTCTAAATTATATGATTGCTGTGAAACCCCAGCAATAGATCCTGTGCCATTTTTCAAGAAACTCTGGCTAAAACCATAACCAAAATTAAATTGGTTATTGAATTCTTGAAACTTACTATAATCAGTTGCATATGAGTAAGCGGCTACGTTTAAAGATAATAAAGCTACAAGTAACTTATTCATTTTATATAACTTTCTTAAATATTTTTAAATGCTAAGGACGAATTTTATCACAATAATAATTGACCTGATTCACATTATTTTATTTTATGCAGCATTAGTATGTTTTAAATAAAGGCTTTTAATGGTATAATACCACTTCTATTTTTTAATTATACGCCATGATTCACGCCTTATGTAAAATAAAGTACACTTTGCGGATCATCATTTAGTCTAATTAAATCTGGAACTGGTATAATAACTTACTCTTACGATTTATTCAATAAAATTTATATGATAACCAATAAAATGCCGAATAAAAAAACCTCGAAAATATCCAAGTCTTATAAACATTTAATTGCTCAGCTAAATAACACCAATATATTAGCTTTGCTTTTACTTGATTCCATATTGCTGCCATTAGCTCTTGCAACTTCAGTATTGCTACGTCTAGGTGGTGATTGGGATCATAGATTAGATCCCTTTATCTGGATATTTATTGCTTTACCTATTTGGACTATTCCTATATTCATTAGTCTTGGGCTCTACAAAGCTGTTATAAAATACTTTGATGAAAAAATAGTAGTGATTGTTCTACTAGGGGTTAGTTTATCCATTCTCATTTTAACCTTTGTCACTAAAATAGCCTCTATCCATGCTTTTCCTAAAACTGCTATTATAATCTTTTGGGTAGTTGCTCTAGCATATATAGGTGGAACACGCTTAGTTTTACGTGGCTTGTCTAGAAAATTAAATACGCAGATTAAAAATAAAATTAATGTAGCCATCTATGGTGCAGGAAGCGCTGGAGTACAGTTATGCTTATCACTCCAAACTGGACACGAATATAACCCCGTAGTATTATTTGATGATGATGAAACAACCTGGGGTAGCACTATTAGAGGAATAACTATATACCGTCCAAGAGAATTAGCAAAAACCTTACGTAAATATAATGTAGATCAAGTTCTATTAGCTATCCCATCAGCATCACATATTAGACGCAAACAAATCATTGATTTGTTAGAACCATTATCCGTTAAAATAAAAACCATTCCTGGAATTGCTGAAATAGTTAGTGGACAAGTAACTATTAATGATATAAAAGAAGTGGATATTGAGGATTTGCTGGGTCGAGACCCTATCCCTGCTGATATAAACCTATTACAAAAAAATATTTACCAGAAAAATGTCATGGTAACAGGTGCTGGTGGCTCAATTGGTAGCGAAATTGCTCGCCAAACTGCATTGTTACAACCAAATTGTTTGATTCTATTTGATGTATCTGAGTTTGCTTTATACTTAATTGACAAACAACTTAAAACTCAATATCCAAATCTACAAATAATAGATGTGCTAGGAAGTATTACCGATGCTAGCCTGGTATCTCGAGTTTTAGAACAATATAAGGTAAATACAATTTACCATGCAGCAGCATATAAACATGTACCAATTGTAGAATTTAACCCATCAGCTGGTGTATACAATAATGCAATTGGTACAAAAATTGTTGCAACTGCTGCCTTAGAACATAATGTAGATATTATGGTTTTAATTTCTACAGATAAAGCCGTACGCCCAACCAATATAATGGGGGCAAGTAAACGCTTAGCTGAAATTATCCTTCAAGGAATACAAACCAAATCTGCACATACTATTTTTACTATGGTCCGTTTTGGTAACGTACTTGGTTCATCTGGATCGGTTGTGCCATTATTTAGGGAACAAATTAAGGATGGCGGACCTATTACTGTAACTCACCCTGATATTATCCGGTATTTTATGACAATATCTGAGGCTGTTCAGCTGGTTATTCAAGCAAGTACCATAGCAACAGGTGGTGAAGTATTTGTCTTAGATATGGGAGATCCAATTAAAATAGCTACCTTAGCTACAAGAATGATACACCTTAGTGGACTATCTGTAAAAGACAATACAAACCCTGATGGAGATATTGAAATCAAATATACTGGATTACGCCCTGGTGAAAAACTATATGAAGAACTATTAGTTGGCAATAATCCAAAAAAAACCATGCATCCAAGAATCATGCAAGGTAACGAAGAGTTCTTGCCATACGAAGAAACAACAATGCATATAGAAATGCTTATTAAAACTATAAATGTTTACGATACTTCAACTATTATAAAGATTTTAAATATTTTAGTTCCTGATTACACACCGTCCAATACAATTAGTTATATCAATTAATTCATTCTAGAAAGACAAGACCTTATGAAAAAAATATTATTATTACTAACCACTTTCTGTTTGGCACATTCTACTCTTGTATTTGCAGAAACTCAACCAGTAAAGCACAAGCACAAGCACAAGCATACCACACATAATAAACATGTCTCACATAAACATAAGCGCCCCCATCGCACACCGCATACTAATCAACAAGGTCTAATTGCTGGGGTAAATTTCCCTGCAGATGATTCTATAGATGATGCGGAATCTGGCACTATCCCAAAGGACTATGTAAATCAGACCTCTGTCCGTAAGGAACCTAAGCTATACTCGTTTTCTGCTGTTGCACTAAATGCAAAAACTGGTGAAATCATGGTAAGTAAAAACCCTAATACTCAACTACCTATAGCTTCAATAACAAAACTTATGACAGCTGTAGTGGTTTTAGACTCTGGAGTTAATCTGGATGAGTATGTTACAATAACTAGTAATGATGTAGATGTTATAAAAAACACCTCCTCTAGATTAAAAGTTGGTATGCAGTTTAGACGCCGAGATCTTCTACTTTTAGCCCTAATGTCATCAGAAAATCGCGCTGCATATGCTCTAAGTAGTACTACATTTAAAGGTGGTAGATCTATATTTATAAGAAAAATGAATGAAAAAGCCAAAGATATTGGCATGAATAACACTCAATTTTATGAGCCTACAGGACTTTACCACTTAAATAAATCAACAGCCTTGGACTTATCCAAGTTAGTTCAAACTGCTTATACTTATAGTAAAATACGTCATGATACAACTACTAAAAATGCTGATGTTATGTTTGGTCCTAGGTATACACATCGTTATATTAACAGTGATTCTTTAGTTCGGGCAAATAAAACCCAACTACAAATTGAAATATCAAAAACCGGGTTTATAAATGAAGCTGGTCATTGCCTAGCTTTATATTCTATAGTTAATAACAAACCTATTGTAATGGTATTTCTAAATAGCTCGGGTAAAAGCGGGCGCATAATTGATGCCATTACTGTAAAAAATTATGTACAAAGCATGAAAGGATACTAATAATGCAATATACCTTTGAAAATATTGAACAAATATTTAAACAACCAGTTTTTGAATTAATTGAAAAAGCTTACAGTATACAAAAAACTAATTTTAAAACTGATATTGAGCTATGCCATTTAGTGAGCGTTAAAACTGGTGGATGCCCTGAAGACTGTGGCTATTGCTCTCAAAGCAATAAATATGAAACTGAATTAAAATTAAATGCTCTACTTCCAATTGAAGAGGTTGAACGCCAAGCAATTCTTGCGAAGCAAAGTGGAGTAAAAAGAGTTTGCTTAGGTGGAGCTTATAAAAGCCCTCCTAGTGGAGCAATTAATAAAGCAAGTGAGTATATTAAAGTAATAAAAAAACACGGATTAGAAACGTGTATTACATTTGGCAGTCTTAACCAACAACAAGCACAGCAATTAAAAGATGCCGGGCTAGATTATTATAATCATAATATTGATACCTCCCCAGAATATTATAATAAAGTCGTTACTACTAGAACTTTTCAAGACAGAATTGATACCATTGACAATGTGGGTAAAGCTGGACTTAAAGTATGTTGTGGTGGCATTCTAGGATTAGGTGAATCTCAGGCTGATAGAATTAATTTTATAAAAGCTCTAACCACATTACCTTATGTTCCAGATTCAATTCCTGTAAACTTGTTAGTTAAAATTAAAGGCACTCCTCTGGAAAATGTTGAAGAGCTAGATAAATTTGAGTTAATTCGTACAATTGCTACCATTAGAATATTATTCCCACTAACGCGTATTAGGCTTTCTGCAGGAAGAACCGAATTAACCGAACTAGAGCAATCAATGTGCTTTATGTCTGGAGCAAACTCAATATTTTTTGGCGAAAAATTATTAACTACTCCAAATAACTCTCAAAATAGTGATTTGTCTTTACTGCAGAAATTAGGAATCACCCCAAATAACTTATATACGCAAATAGATGCAAATTCTATAAAAGACAACAAAGTAAGCAAAAGTGTGTAGCTATGTGGAATGAATGGATAAGTGAAAAATACAACAGCTTATCAACTTTTAGAATAAAACGAACTAAACAAAAGTATGATACCAGACTATTCGTTTTTAATCAGAGGTCATACCTAAATTTTGTGAGCAATGATTATTTAGGTATAGCCTCGCACCCTGCATTAATAGAATCATTATACAAAACTGCTCAAATATATGGTATTGGATCTACTGGTGCTCCTAGCCTAAGTGGGTACTCAGAAATACATGAAGAGCTCACACTTAAAATAGCTAAATGGCTTAATTATGAAAATTGTTTACTTTTTAATAGTGGTTATCAATTAAACTCTAGTATATTTAACTCTTTAGCTGACGCTGATACTATGATTTGGTTTGATAAAAATTGCCATGCCTCACATATTGATGGGATTCGTTTATCTAAAGCTAAGTTTCATACTTTCAATGCATTATCAATTAGCGCTGTTATTGAAAAAATAGAACAACTACCTAATACACGTCATATCATCCTAACTGAAGGTAGCTTTAGTATGGATGGGACGTGTTCGTACTTGGAATCTCTAATTATATGTCGTAAAAATCACCCAAAGAATGTAATTTTAATTATAGATGATGCTCATGGTATTGGTACACTTGGCACCAATGGTTTTGGCACTATAGAGCAATTAGGGTTATCCTTTGATTATATTGATCTATTAATTGGCACATTTGGTAAAGCTTTTGCTACCCAAGGTGGATATATTTGTGGCAAAAACATATGGATTAATTATCTTAGCCAAACCGCAAGAGGATCATTATTTAGTACCAACACCCCACCATGTATAGCTGCAAGCAGCATTGCAAGTTTAAACCTTATAAGCTCTGCGCTTGGGAGTACGTTGCGTACTAATCTACAAAATAATATCACATATTTTATAAAATCATGTAGTAAGTATGCCCTGCCTTTATATAACCGAGAAAGTAATATTTCTCCTATACAACTATTAGTCTTTGATAATGAGGAAACTGTAACCCGAATTTTTAACCAATTATATGTAAAAGAGCTATTAGTGGGTAAAATTTGCTACCCAACTGTTAAGAAAAATGCTCCACGTATTCGCATCTCTATAACTGCAGCGCATACTTTTGCTGATATAGAAGCATTATGTGCAGCCTTAAGCATAGCTATAAAAGATTAAGGCTTAACATGAGAGAATATATTGTTATTGGAGGGTTTTTATTTAATAATACGCCATTAGATTTTATCTTGGAAAAGCTAAATAATGTAAGGTTTATTGATATAAACATATTAGATAAAATAGATACCTTAGAAGATATTCTTCAGCAAGTGCATGAAATAGTTTTAAATGTTCCAGATTCTAGCAAAATAAGCCTGATTGGATACTCTATGGGTGGATTAATAGCTCTTAAATACGCTAATGATTATCCAGAATATATAGATAAAATAGTACTTATAAATAGCAGTCCGAATTTTCTTGAAAACGATACATGGCAAGGAATAAAACCCCAAGAATTTAATCGCCTAGTGAAACGCCTAGATACTATGCATCTGGATGAATTTAAGCGTTACTTTACCCAATTAGTTGCTCATCCGCAACAAATTAATATAGAAAATTATGCAACATATTTTAACAATGCACTGAACAAAAGTAAGCTTTTGATTTTACTCAAAATAATGAAAACCACGAATTTTACAGATATAATATCCAAGTATAATCTGTCTAACTTGCAACATAAATTATTAATGATTTATAGCCAACATGATATTTTAGTACCGTGGAATAAATTAAATGCACATCAAGTTATGTTACTTAATTCTACTCATCTAGAATTACAGCAACATTCTGAGTTACTAACCGAAATACTTCAAGATATATGCTAAAAATAAATAATATAACCAATCAACAAATTCAACATAATTTTAATAAAGTTGCTACAAAGTATTTATCTAATACCAATATTCAAAGAGTTACTGCTCTAGCAATTGAAAAAACTATATACCAGCTAGATTTTCCATTAAATGCAAATGATTTAATTTTAGATTTGGGAAGTGGACCAGGTACTTTATTACATACAAATATGCAAAACTCTTCAATTCTATATGATATTAGCTTGCCTATGTTAAAAGAAAGTATCCAGCAAAATTTGTTGGTTGCAGGAGACGCAAGCTATTTGCCATTTGCTGATAATAGTTTTGATTATATTGTATCTAATTTAATGCTGCAATGGGTGCATGATAAAAATAAGGTATTTACTGAAATATCCAGAATCTTAAAACCCAATGGCAAGCTAATTATTGCTATGCTAACTAAACCTAGTTTATGGCAAATAGAAAAGGTATGGCAACCGATTGATTCTAGAGCTCATATACTAAAGTTTGAAGATAGCAGAATCTTTAATGAATTATGTAGTGCAAGTAACTTACAAATAACAAGACAGGTAAACGCTGAATATAAGATGTATTTTAATTCATATTTAGAAATTATGCAACATTTTAAGGCAACGGGTACTAGTATTCCCAAACCAAATAATACTGGTTTATATGGTAGGCAAACAATACAGGCTGTTGAAGACTTATACATAAATAAGTTTAGTGAAGCTGCTGGATTACCACTTAGTTATTGTTATACTATCTTAGCTGCAACAAACCTTAATTAGGAAGATAAAATATGATTATAAATATAATCGGTACAGATACTGAAATTGGTAAAACTTATATTAGCTGTGAAATACTTAAACATCTAAATAAGCAACAATTAAATGTTGCGGGAATTAAGCCTCTTGCTAGTGGAGTAACACGAATAGATGGTAAATATGTCAATGAAGATGCCTACAAATTACAACAATGTAGCAATAATAACCTAACAATAAAACAAATAAACCCTATTTGTTTTCAAGAAGCTATTGCACCACATATTGCAGCTAAACTAGAAAATCACTCCTTGACTGTAGATAGTATTATACAAATAAACAACGCTATGCTTAGCGATAAGAGTTATGATCATATTATTATTGAAGGCGTTGGCGGGCTTATGACACCATTAAATCAAGATCAAACTTATTTAGAACTTTTAGAAAAATGGCAACATCCAGTTATATTAGTCGTCGGAATGAAGCTTGGCTGCTTGAATCATAGTTTACTGACATATAATATGTTATTACAAAAAAATATTCCTGTTTTAGGGTTTATAATCAATCAAATTAGCCCAGATATGCCCTATCAAGAACAAAATATGGAATATTTAACCCAAAAACTGCAAACACCGCTACTTGGAAAATGCAAATATGGCAACAACCTAGAATTAAATCAATACTTTAAAGATATATTTAAATGTTAAGACATACCTGGCTACCAGCAAGCACTGCAAATAATACAAATGCCTTAAAAATTATTCAAGCCAAAGGTTCGCATTTAGTACTTGAAAGTGGACAGCAAATCTATGATGGGATTTCAAGCTGGTGGTGTAAACCAATTGGACATTCTCATCCCTTAATAAAAAATAGCCTTATTGAGCAATTAAACAAATTTGAGCACCATATACCTGCAAATGCTTATAATGATGGCATAGAACAACTATCACACAAGTTAGTGAGTATGTATACAACAATGGATAAAGTTATGTATGCAAGTGATGGCAGCTGTGCTATTGAAATGGCTATGAAACTAAGTTACGAAACACGTTTATTAAATAATGAAGCAGCTAAAACCAAATTTATCGCTCTAAATAATGCTTACCATGGAGAAACTATTTTTACTTTATCAGTGTGTGGTATAAATGAGTATAAAAAAGCGTATTCTCCTTTTTTATGTGAAAACTACTTTATAGACAATATCCCTTATGTATTATCACGTAATGACCCATTATGGGAAACATATGATAATATGCAAGATATTGAGATTTTTATTGCTAATGTTGCACATAACACCACAGCATTAATTATAGAACCTATTGTGCAAGGTGCCGCAGGTCTCAAAATAATTAGTAAAGATTTTCTTAAAAAATTGGTGGGATTGGCTAGAAAATATAATATCCATGTTATTTGTGATGAAATAATGGTGGGACTTGGACGCATTGGATACTCATGTGTAACAGCAGAAGTATTAAATTTTGAACCAGAATTCGTGTGTGTTGCAAAAAACCTAACTGCCGGAAGTATACCCATGAGTGCAACAATCATTAATAAAAGCATCAGCGAAATATTTTCTGCTAATAATAAGCTCTTCCCTCACTCGCATACTCATAGCTGCAATGCCTTAGCTACAAGCGTTGCTAATGGATATTTAGACTATTTAGAGTCTTCTGGGTTAAACAATCAAGTACTCAATACTGAACATCAATTATTAATATTCTTTCAAGAATTAGCTATCAAATACCCCTTTGTAAGTAATCCACGGGCCATTGGAGCTATTGGAGCTTGTGAGTTAAATTTAGATGATGAGAATATCAGTAGAATATTTGCAATTGGAATACAATACGGAATTTATATCCGCCCTATCGGAAAAACTTTATATATTATGCCACCACTATATAATATTACTAATGATATGATAGAAATCAAACATAAATTATCACTAGTCCTAGATAATTTAATGTAACTACTTAGGCTATATGAAAAGTATCTTCATTGCGAACAATTCAAGAATTGTGTGGCAATCTAAGCTTTATTATGGGACTGTCGCGCTATTGATCGCAGTGATACCCATGCAAAACAGGTAATTACCACGCTAAATCTTACAATCTCTCGTAATGACAACTTGGTGGTAACTTTATTGAATTAATTATAATTTACATCTAAAACTTCTATCTCATCTACCCCATTTGGAGTATTAAATTTAAATATATCACCAATAACTTTGCCTAATAAATTCTTAGCTAAGGGAGATGTCCAACTTATATAATTTTTTTTAGGATCAATTTCATCTTGTCCAACTATTCTAACGGCAACATCAGTAATAGTATTACGCAAAATAGTAACTTCCGCCCCAAAAAAAACTTTAGAATTTCCCTTATTTAAAATATGATGCACTACTTCTGCAGATTGGATTTTTTGTGTTAACATGCGGATACGTTTATCTACCTCGCGTAAACGTCGCTTACCGTATATATAATCAGCATTTTCTGACCTATCCCCATTACTTGCTGCCCAAGTAATGGTTTGTACCAATACTGGGCGTTCCTTTGTTACTAAATTATGTAGCTCATCCTGTAATTGATTATACCCATGTACTGTAATGTAATTTTTTTTATCCATCATGCTATCCATTTTGATATATAATATACTTGAAGTATTAGTTTAACATATTTGAGAAGATCTTTTAAAATGGCAAAAAATAAAGTAGTTTATGAATGTAGCGCATGCGGTGAAAAACACCCAAAATGGCAAGGTAAATGCAGTAGCTGTGACGCCTGGAACTGTTTAGTGGAAACCATTGCTGAAAGCAGCAATTCACAAAATCATCGTTTTAATCCACTAACCCAAAGCTCTACTGTTGTAAGCCTTACTCATGTTGAAGCGCAAGATATAAGCCGCAAACAAACAGGTATCAGTGAATTAGACCGTGTATTAGGTGGTGGAATTGCCATTGGATCAGTAATATTAATCGGAGGAGACCCAGGTATTGGTAAATCCACTTTATTACTCCAAACTTTAGATCAATTGTCTAAAACTAATAAGGTATTATATATAACTGGTGAGGAGTCAATCCAACAAGTAGCCTTACGTGCCAACCGATTGGGAATTTTTGGAGATGAGAATTTACGTCTAATGGCAGAAATTGGCTTAAACCAAATTATTAGCGCTATTGATAAAGAATCACCACAAGTTGTAGTAATTGACTCGATTCAAACTATGTATACCGAATTACTTCAATCAGCACCTGGATCGGTAGCCCAAGTAAGAGAGTGCGCAAGTATTTTAACCAGACTTGCCAAACAAAAACATATAACTATTATTATGGTAGGACATGTTACTAAAGATGGTAGCATTGCTGGACCTCGTGTATTAGAACATATTGTGGATGCTGTGCTTTATTTTGAAGGTGAGCAACACTCTAATTTTAGAATGCTTAGAGGCGTAAAAAACCGCTTTGGTGCAGTTAATGAACTTGGGGTTTTTGCTATGACCGATAAAGGCCTAAAAGAAGTAAATAATCCTTCAGCATTATTTTTATCTTCACACCGCACTAAAGTACCAGGTAGCTGTATTCTTATTACTCAAGAAGGTACCAGACCATTATTGGTTGAAGTACAAGCTTTAGTGGACCAATCGCATATTATGCCGCCCAAACGTTTAGCTGTAGGGATGGATAATTATCGCCTCTCTATGTTAATTGCTATAATGCAACGCCATCTAGAACTACGCCTCTTTGATCAAGATATTTTTCTGAATGTAGTTGGTGGAGTCAAAGTATCTGAGCCAGCTATAGATCTAGCAGTAACTCTAGCTATCATCTCATCTTATAAAAATAAATATTTACCCGAAAAATTAGCCGTATGCGGGGAAATAGGTCTATCAGGAGAAATTCGTACCATACAAAAAGGACAAGATCGAATAAAAGAGGCTGCAAAACTTGGTTTTGAAAGAATTATTGTCCCACATGCTAATCTACCAAAAGAAAAAATTCCCAATGTGGAAATTATTCCAGTACAAAATCTTAGAGATGTAATTAATTATTGTTTTTAAACAATATTAAATATTGGGATTAGCACATCGTTACTATGTCATAAATGACTGCATAATAATTTCCAATTAACTAAGGGATTGACCTGTAATGTTTTATAAGATATAATGACCCTGTTATTAGAATTAGTTTTTTGTTTAAGGTTTTAGCAAACTCCAAAGCAGCTAAAGGGTCATCAATACTATAGCATATTGTATTAATCGATGCATGATCTTCTATCATACCAGATGATTGATAAATATCATAAAGTTTAGATGCCTCTAAGCCTCTACTTGTAGTTGTAATAGAAGTAAAAATAATTGTATTAGATATCTGATTAAGATAACCCAACATTGCTGGAATATTCTTATCAGCTAAAATTGACGTTATAACCACAACATCCTCTGGAATATAATTAATTGCTAAAGTATCATATAATACTTTAGCACCAGATTCATTATGCGTAGCATCAACTATAATCTCAGGATTTATAGCAATACGCTCTAAACGCCCATGCCACTTTGCAGACTCTGCAGCATACCTAATAGACTCTGCTGCTATATTCAAACCACTTAAGACCTCATAAGCACATAAAAAATTATATGCTTGGAATTTACCAAATAAATTTAAAGAGTAAATTTCCATAAGATCTTTAGATCCTAGAAGTGATACTTCTAAATTAATAGCTAAAATAGTTTTAAAATTAATAAAGTCTAAAACAATAGATCCTAAATATTTATCTAAAATATTAGTGTAGTGATTAGTGCGCTTCTTAATTTGTACTAAAAGCTCTATGCTATTATCTGCAAATACTGTAGGGGTATTATTTTTTATAATCCCTGTTTTTTCTTTAGCAATATCCTTTAAACTATTACCAAGCCAATTAGTATGTTCTAATGCAATATTAGTAATAATACAATACACTGGATTAAGAATGACATTGGTTGCATCATTCTCACCCCCCATACCAACTTCAAGTACTAAATAATCAATCCCACTCTTAGAAAAGAAATAAAACATTATTGCAGTTAATAATTCAAAAGGTGAAGCCAGTAAATTATGTATATTTACTATATTTTTCACATAGATAAATGTATCTTCTAAAATATTATCAGATATTGCTACGCCATTTAAAGTAATTGTCTCATTAATGGCATAAATATGTGGACTAGTATATTTACCAACTTTATACTTAGCATGTATCAATCCAGCCTCAATAAAAGCAGCTGTAGAACCTTTACCATTGCTTCCTGTAATATGTATAACTTTATAGTTATTCTGTGGATTACCCAAATAATTTAATAAAATTTTTATTCTATCTAAACCTGGAGTAATGTTTATATTAGATTTTGTAGTTAATTCATCAATAATTTGCTGCTTCATATTATTACTTCCTTAGAATTAATGCCCACATCGTAGTAATTTATATGAGGAATTTAGCGCGTGACAACCAATACATAAAATACGATATATAAAATACAAAAAACACCACAGCTAAGCCAATTTTTAAACTATTAGATTTCTTAGAAATTAATACCAAACCTAAATAGAAAGTAAATAATGTGCCACAAAACCTACCTTCAGATAGCATAGTACCTGTCATAAATCCTGGTAAAATACATAATAAATTAAAAATTGCTTCCTCATAGTATTTATTAATAAATAACCAAACAGCAATTATGCAAGAAAATACAAATAATCCAGAATTATTATAGTCCATAACCATTTTTAATAATTGGCTGCCAATTCTAGTAAGCTGAAAACCAGTACGCCCCCAACCACGTTGAATATGCTCAAAAGCCAGAAAATCCCCCACATGATAGTGTAAATAAACCATATAGATTATTAAACCAAACATAGATATAAGGGTTCCCCAAATCAAGCTAGGCTGAGATTTTTTTCGTATGCCATATAAAAAATATACCAGACTAAACATAATTCCAACAGGACGAGTCGCAGATAATAGCCCGCCAAAAATTGCTGAAATATATGGACGATTAATCCGCATAAAATAAAAAGCAGATAAAGAAAGCAATAGGAATAGGCTCTCGGTATATAAAGATGCAAAATATACACTAAAAGGAGAAAAGGCTAATAATATAACGCCAAAGCGACTATTAGTTTCATCAAAACTTAACTTTAAATACTTATAAAATACTAATAAAGATAATAAAATAAAAATTTGGTTTAGAATAATACCTGTAATAATTACATCACTTGATATCAGACTTACTACAATTTTAACTATATAAGGATATAATGGAAAAAATGCCCAATTAGCCAAACCACTCCAAACTCTAGGGGATGTTCTTATATGTAAATCATAACCATCATTAATAATGGTTAAATACCATTTACAATCCCATTTACACATTGTAGTAAAAAAATCCGCATTCTTATGAATAAAAATATTCTTAGCTAAATCAAACTCGTAAGTTAAAATAATCCGACTAATTGCAAATATTAATAAACAATAAAATACCCAATTTATCCGGGTTAACTTTCCCATGTTTTATCCCAAAAACGCAAAAAGCCAACTTATATTTATTAATACAAATTGGCTCTATGCTCAAACAATAATAGTTTACCTAATTACTCTATTAAGAATTAGCTTCATCTTCTTCAACCACTTCAGTAGTTTCTGGACGATCAACTAATTCAATAAATGCACGAGGTGCATTATCACCAGCCCTAAAGCCGTATTTTAATAAACGAGTATAACCACCATTACGTGTTTGATAGCGAGGAGCTAGTTCATCAAATAACTTACTAACAATCTCACGATCACGAGTACGTGCAAAAGCTAAACGACGATTTGCTAATGTTGGGTTTTTAGCCAACGTAATTAGCGGTTCCACTACTTTACGCAACTCTTTTGCTTTAGGCAGTGTTGTAACAATCGCTTCATGTCTTAGTAAAGCAACAGCTAAATTTTTAAATAAAGCCTTCCTATGCGAAGACGTACGATTTAATTTGCGGTGAGCACAACGATGACGCATTATCTACATCCTTCTAAATTATTTCTTTTTTACTGATGCTGGTGGCCAGTTATCTATTGCCATACCTAATCTCAAGCCGCGAGCATCCAATAATTCTTTAATCTCAGTTAGAGACTTTTTACCTAAGTTAGGCGTTCTTAATAATTCATTTTCTGAAAACTGAATTAGATCACCTAAATAGTTAATATCCAAATGTTTTAGACAATTAGCACTTCGAACTGTAAGTTCTAAATTATCGACTAATTCTAAAAACATTGGGTCAATATCTGACTCTTCTTTAACTTTTACTAATGTGGTAGCTGGAGCTTGAACTTCAGGCATGTGCTCCAAACCAGCAAATACTAATAGCTGTTCAATTAATACTTTAGATGCACTTCTAATCGCATCTTCTGGAGAGATAACGCCATTAGTTTCTACTTCTAGCACTAATTTATCTAAGTCAGTTTTTTGTTCAACACGAGCATTCTCTACATTAAACATTACTCGCGTAACAGGAGAGAATCCAGCATCTAGTAAAATAGAACCAGTTGCAACAGTATCAGCTGTAACATCAGTACGACGTGCTGCAGCTGTTTGATAACCAATACCTTGTTCGATAGTAATTTCTAAATTAATTTCTACATTTTTAGTAATATTACATATAACATGCTCTGGATTTAAAACCTCTACATCATGCGTAAGAGTTATATCACTGCCATAAACTATCGATGGTCCTTTTTTATGTAACTTTAGCGTCGTTTTATTTTTACCATGTAATTTAAATACTAAACCTTTTAGGTTTAGTAGTATATCCACCACATCTTCACTAACACCCTCAATTACAGAATACTCGTGAGCAATCCCCTCGACTTTAACCTCAGTAACTGCAACACCAGTCATTGAAGATAATAAAACCCTGCGTAAAGCATTGCCTAAAGTGTGACCATAACCACGCTCGAAAGGCTCCATCACAATCTTACAGTTATTTAGATCACCTTCAATTGGAGTTATCGTAATTGATTTTGGCTTTAACAGCTGTTTTTCAGTTTCCTGCATATCGCCTTCCTTTTAGCTATTTATTTTATTTAGAGTAAAACTCTACCACTAATTGTTCGTTGATATCGCTAGATAGTTCGCCTCTTTCTGGCATAGTTTTGTATATACCTTGCATTTCTTTAGCATTTACTTCAACCCAATTTGGGAATCCTGTTTGCTCAGATAATGATAAAGATTCTTGAATACGAACTTGTTTCTTCGATTTATCTGTAATACTAATTGTATCGCCAGCTTTAACAATATAAGATGGAATATTTACTGGTTTTCCATTTACAAGCAATGCTTTATGTGATACTAATTGACGAGACTCAGCTCTTGTAGAACCAAAACCCATACGATATACAACATTATCTAATCTAGACTCTAACAATTTTAGTAAATTATCACCAGTAGAACCTTGTCTACGTGCAGCTTCAGCAAAGTATTTTCTAAACTGGCGCTCTAAAATACCATAAATACGGCGAATTTTTTGCTTTTCACGTAACTGAATCCCAAAATCAGATAATTTACCACCTGATTTGGCTCCATGTTGTCCTGGCGCTGTATTTAATTTACATTTTACATCAGCGCTTTTTCTTGAACTAACTAAAGATAAGTCCAACCCTTCACGACGCATTAACTTGCATCTAGGCCCTGTATATCTAGCCATTTATCTTTCTCCCTTTAAACTCTACGTCTTTTCGGAGGACGACAGCCATTGTGCGGCAGTGGCGTCACATCCGAAATACTAATAACCTTAATACCCAACGCATTTAAAGCACGGATTGAAGACTCTCGACCAGGACCAGGTCCTTGAACTCGTACATCTACTGTTTTAATTCCATACTCTTGGGCAACTTTACCAGCTTTTTCGGCTGCTATTTGAGCAGCGAATGGAGTACTTTTACGTGAACCCTTAAAACCAGCACCGCCAGATGAAGCCCAAGATAATGCATTACCCTGACGATCTGTGATGGTTATAATAGTATTGTTAAAAGATGCATGAACGTGGGCTATGCCCTCACTCACTGACTTTCTAACTTTTTTACGTACTCGTGATGCTGTGTTTGCTTTTGTCATCTACATACTTCCTTATGCAAAAACTGCTTTATTTCTTCTTACCAGCAATAGCCTTACGTGGGCCTTTCCTGGTGCGAGCATTTGTTTTAGTCCTTTGACCACGTACCGGTAAACCTTTTAAGTGACGACCACCACGGTAACATTTTAAATCAATCAGACGTTTAATATTCATCGACACTTCGCGGCGAAGGTCACCCTCAATAGTAAATACAGCTACTTGAGTACGAATCAGCTCCATCTCTTCTTGAGTTAAATCCTTAACTTTAGATTGCGGATTAATCAATGCAGCTCCACAAATTTTATTTGCACGAGTTGTACCAATACCGTAGATGTGCTGTAAGCCAATCACTATATGAGCACTATCAGGTATATTTACCCCAGCAATACGTGCCATAATTTCCCTTTCAAAAATTTAACGTGAACCTAGTATTATACAATATATTAATATATATTTGTAAGTTACTACCTTATACAACCTCTATCTGCTATAGAAAGTTGTATAAGATTTTATCAGTTATCCTTGTTTTTGTTTATGTCTTGGTTCTTTGCAAATCACACGCACAACTCCGTTGCGACGTACAACTTTACAATTACGACATATTTTTTTCACAGAAGGCTGAACTCTCATTATTAACCTCGAAAAACCTACTTCGCACGAAATACAATGCGAGCTTTGTTTAAATCATATGGTGTCATTTCAACCGTTACTTTATCACTAGGTAAAATTCGGATATAGTTCATCCGCATTTTACCCGAGATATGACACAAAACCACATGGCCATTTTCCAACCTAACGCGAAACATTGTATTGGGTAAAGCTTCGATCACTTCACCTTCAAACTGTATCACATCATCTTTTGCCATACACCCACCGGACTTCCTAGAAACTTTTTAGGTTTGCTTTTTTAAGCAAACTTTCATATTGAACAGACATAATTTGAGATTGCACCTGTGTCATAAGATCCATAGTAACTACAACTACGATTAGTAGTGAAGTTCCTCCAAAATAGAATGGGACATTCCATTTTAGGATCAAAATCTCTGGCAATAAACAAACTAACGTTATATATATAGCACCAGCCAATGTCAAACGTAAAATCACCTTTTCAACATATCTTGCTGTATTTTCACCGGGTCTTATCCCAGGAACAAATGCTCCACTTTTCTTTAAATTATCCGCTGTTTCTTTTGGATTAAACACTAAGGCTGTATAAAAGAAACAAAAGAAAATAATTGCAGATGCATAAAACAGCACATATACTGGCTGTCCCGGATGTAGCATATCACCTATACTTGATAAAAAATGTAAGTGACTACTACCAGCACCCAACCAACCAAATATTGTTGCTGGAAATAAAATAATACTTGAAGCAAAAATAGGAGGAATAACCCCAGCTAAATTTATCTTCAACGGCAAATGTGTGGTTTGACCTTGCATAATTTTATTACCAACTTGACGCTTCGCATAATTAACTGGAATCTTGCGTTGCGCCCTTTCTACAAAAACCACAACATATGTAATTGCTATGACTAATGCAAAAATAATAATTGTAGAAAATATTGACATAGAACCTTGCGATGCTAATGTCAATGTTTTACTAATGCCGCCTGGAATACCTGAAATGATACCGGTCGTGATAATCATTGAAGCACCATTACCAATACCACGTTCAGTAATTTGTTCACCAAGCCACATTAAGAATAGAGTTCCTGCAACTAAACAAACAACTGCTGTTATAAAAAATTGAGCCTGTGAACTAATAACTAATCCCGGCTGCTTGTATAACATGGCTGCAATACCAAAACTTTGAACTAATGCTAAAACCACAGTTGCATATCTAGTATATTGAGTGATTTTTCTTTTACCACTTTCACCTTCTTTTTTTAGTTGAATTAAAAAGGGAAAAACTTCCGATGATAATTGTAAAATAATTGAAGCTGAAATATAAGGCATAATACCCAAGGCAAAGATTGTAAATCGAGATAATGCTCCACCAGAAAACATATTAACCATACCAAGCAAACCAGACTGGCTTGATTGAAATAGTTTAGCTAACTGTATAGGATCTATCCCTGGTACAGGTATGTGCGCACCAATTCTAAATACAATCAAAGCACCAATTAAAAACCAGACACGTCTTTTTAATTCAGCAAATTTATTTGTTTTAGCAGCAACCATAGCATATTCTCTTATTTTATAAATAACAACAACGTTATTTTAGTTATTCTATTGAACCACCGGCAAGCATTATCGCAGCTTTAGCTGATTCAGTCACATTTACACCGCGAACATTAATTGCTCTTTCAATCTTACCAGTATTGATAATTTTAATTTTATCAGCATGTTGTGATACCAACCCATTACTAACTAAAGTTAGACGATCTATATCATTTAATGCAAGCTTATTAATATCTAGTAAACGAACTTCAACAGATAAACTCAAGGATTTAAAACCACGCTTAGGTAACCTTCTATACAAAGGCATTTGCCCACCTTCAAACCCCACTTTATGGAATCCACCAGCACGACTTTTTTGCCCCTTGTGGCCACGACCACAAGTCTTACCTAAACCAGAGCCAATCCCACGACCAACTCTTCTCTTAGAATGCTTGCTACCTACAGCTGGCTTAATTTCATTTAAAAACATAATTAACCCTCACATTTTAAAAGATAGTTAATACGATTGATCATACCTAGATTTTCTGGCGTAGCTTCAACTTCTACAGTTTTACCAATTTTTCTTAAGCCTAAACCACGAGCACATGCTTTATGTGATTCAAGACGCCCGATTAAACTTTTCACTAGAGTGATTTTTATTGTCTTAGATGCTACCATTATCAACCCCCATTAGCTCCCCAACTGTTTTACCACGCTTTGCAGCGATTTCAGCTGGAGTATAGATTGAAGACAATGCGTCTAAAGTTGCACGTACCACATTGTAATTGTTTGTTGAACCATGCACTTTAGCTGAAATATTTTTAATGCCAATAGCTTCAAAAATAGCACGCATAGCACCACCAGCAATAATACCAGTACCTTCTCTAGCCGGCTGAAGAAACACGGTAGTTGCACCATGAGTCGCCGAAATTTTGTGGAATATAGTACCTTTATTTAAAGATACTTTCATCATATTTTTACGAGCTTCTTTCACAGCTTTTTGAACTGCAACAGGAACTTCTTTTGACTTGGATTTACCCATGCCAATACCGCCATCACCATCACCTACAACAGTTAATGCAGCAAAACCCATAATTCTACCGCCCTTAACCACTTTAGTAACGCGATTAACGCTAATCATTTTTTCTATAAATTGATCTTTTACTTCAGACATCTATCTACTCCACTATTAGAATACAAGGCCGTTTTCACGTGCACTATCAGCCAACGCTTTAACGCGACCATGATATTTAAAGCCTGATCTATCAAAAGCAACTTCTTTAATGCCAAATGCTACAGCTTTTTCAGCGATTTGCTTTCCAATAGCTTTAGCAGCTTCCACATTACCACCATTTTTTATTGAAGCACTGGTATCTTTAGCTAAAGTAGAGGCAGATGCCAAAACTTTAGAACCAGTTTCATCAATAATCTGTGCATAAATATTAGAATTTGATTTATACACTACAAGACGTTTTGTACTTAACTCAAGAATTTTTAATCTTGTTTTTCTTGAGCGTCTAAGCCTAGACTCTTTCTTATTCATATCGAATTAGCCCTTTAAACTATTTTTTCTTAGTTTCTTTAAGAATAACCTGCTCATCAGCATAACGGATACCCTTGCCCTTATAAGGCTCTACAGCCCTGTAAGCACGGATCTCTGCAGCAACCTGCCCAACCATTTGTTTGTCATAACCTTTTATGATTATTTCTGTTTGAGTGGGTGTTTCAATTTTGATTCCTTTTGGTGCCTTATGTACCACTGGATGTGAAAAACCTAAAGATAAATTTAGACTGTCCCCAGAAACAGCAGCACGATAACCAACACCTAAAATAGTCAATTTCTTTTGGAAACCCTTACTTACACCAATGATCATATTACTTAATATTGCACGAATTGTACCTGACAATGCTTTTGCAAATTTAGTTTCTTCACGCGTTTGTAATGTAATGATATTATCTTGTTTGATAATTTCAACTGCATCATCAAATGTGAATTCCATTTGACCTAATGGTCCTTTAACTTTTACGTTAGAACCGCTAACTATAACCTCAATATCTGAAGGAATACTAAGCGGTAATTTAGCCTGACGAGACAACATTATATTTACTCCCCCAAACTATGAAACATAGCAAATAACTTCACCGCCAACGTTCAATGAACGCGCGCGACGGTCAGTAATTACACCCTTTGGAGTAGAAACTATTGCTACACCAAAACCACTCATTACAGTTGGTAGTTTTTCACAACTACAGTAAACACGTAAACCAGGGCGAGAAACTCGCTCTATAGTTTCAATAACCGCTTTACCTGCATAATATTTTAAAGTTATTAGAAGCTCAGGCTTTTTATCACCCTCAACTTTATAGTCTTCTATGTAACCCTCTTCTTGTAATACTTTTGCAATCGAAACTTTAACTTTCGAAGAAGGCATTGCTACAGAATCCTTCTTTGCAGACTGTGCATTACGAATACGAGTTAACATATCAGCAATTGTATCTTGCATCATTTTTTAATACCCCTTCTTACCAGCTAGCCTTGACAATTCCAGGGATTTCGCCCTTTAATGCCAACTCTCTTAATTTATTACGCGCTATGCCAAACTTACGGAATGTGCCACGAGGGCGCCCCGTAAGAGCACAACGATTACGCTTTCTGGTTGGTGAAGAGTTTCTTGGCAATTGCTGTAACGCTAATCTTGCCTCAAATTTTTCTTCATCACCTTTTGAAGAATCATTAATAACTGCATGTAAAGCTGCACGTTTTTCAGCGTATTTTATTACTAACGTAGCGCGCTTTTTTTCTCTTTCCACTAAAGCCAATCTTGTCATGACTTACATCCTTATTTGATAGGGAAACTAAATGCTTTTAACAACGCTCTAGCCTCATCGCTATTTTTTGCAGTTGTTGTAATCGTGATATTCATACCACGCAAAGCATCAATTTTGTCGTATTCAATCTCAGGGAATATAATTTGTTCCTTGATCCCAAAGTTATAATTACCATCTTTGTCAAATGATTTAGCAGATAAACCCCTAAAATCACGTACACGCGGTAATGCAATTGTAACTAACCGATCCAGAAACTCATACATTTTCTCTTTACGTAATGTAACCTTGCAACCAACAGGATAACCATCTCTGATTTTAAAGCCAGCGATTGATTTACGTGCAACAGTAACAATGGGTTTTTGCCCTGCAATCTTAGTCATATCTGAAACTGCATGCTCCATTACTTTTTTATCAGCAATAGCCTCACCAACACCCATATTAAGAGTGATCTTTGCGATGCGAGGTACTTCCATTACTGATTTATAGTTAAACTGCTCCATTAGGTCTGACACAACTTTACTATTATAAAAATCTTTTAATCTAGCCATTCATCACCCCCTAGCTAACCAATTTGCCATCAGATTTAAATATGCGGACTTTTTTACCATCCTCAACTTTAAACCCAACGCGATCAGCTTTTTTTGTATCGCTATTATATATAGCAACATTTGAAATATGTATTGGCATTGTTTTATCAATAACACCGCCAGTTATTCCTTTTACTGGATTGGGCTTAACATGCTTCTTAGCAACATTAACACCTTCAATCACCACCTTATCACCATCTTGGACAATTTGTAAAACCTGACCAGTTTTACCTTTGTTTTTTCCAGTGATGACGATTATTTCATCGCCTTTGCGAATTTTTTTCATACTCATATAAACACCTACTCTAAATCACTTCAGGAGCTAAAGAAACAATTTTCATGAATTTTTCTGTACGAAGCTCACGAGTAACTGGGCCAAATATACGTGTACCAATTGGTTCTAATTTAGCGTTTAACAACACTGCTGCGTTTCCATCAAACTTAATTAATGAACCATCACTACGACGAACACCTTTTGCAGTTCTCACAACAACAGCATTATATACATCGCCCTTTTTTACACGACCACGAGGAGCCGCATCTTTTATAGACACTTTAATAATGTCACCAACACCGGCATAACGACGCTTTGAACCGCCTAATACCTTGATACACATAATTTTACGTGCACCAGTATTGTCAGCAACATCTAACAATGTTTGCATTTGAATCATTTGATTTTTTACCTTTCCAACTTAACACGTCAAGCAAACGGTCAGTATTGGACCCAGAAGTTCTGGGAACCAGAATATACTGTAAACGAGTTTGCCATTGTACCACAAAGTTTTAATAAATGCAACTTTTTTACAAAAAAGAATCCTCGTATACTAACGAGGATTCTTTTTGCTTATACTTTTGCAGAGAGTGAATCAACCACCCAAGACTTTGTTTTAGATATTGGTTTTGATTCTTTAATCATAACAATATCACCTATTTTGAATTGGTTACTTTCATCATGTGCATGGTATTTTTTAAATCTTTTTACGATTTTACCATATAAAGGATGCTTAACACGGCGCTCAATCAAAACTGTAACAGTTTTGTCACGAGCATCTGAAACAACCCTACCAACTAACGTACGAATAACTTTTGACATATTAAGCCTTTTCTCGCAAAATAGTTCTTACGCGCGCAATACTACGACGCACACTTCTTAATTCGCTTGTCTTAGTCAATTGTTGCATTGAACTTTGCATGCGAAGTGAAAAATGAGCTTTCAAAAGCGCCTCTAATTCTGTAGTCAGTTCTGGAACTGACTTAACTCTTAATTCTGTTGACTTCATTTGCTACCAACCTGTCTAACAACAAATACTGTTTGAAATGGTAACTTAGCTGCTGCAAGTCTGAAAGCTTGCCTAGCTAAATCTTCAGTAACACCGTCCATTTCGTATAACATCTTACCTGGTTGTATTTCAGCTACGAAATACTCAGGAGAACCCTTTCCTCCACCCATACGAACTTCAGCGGGTTTTCTAGAAATAGGCTTATCTGGAAATACACGAATCCAAATACGTCCACCACGCTTAATATGACGTGTCATTGCACGACGAGCAGCCTCAATTTGACGCGATGTTAAACGACCACGCGACAAAGATTTAAGACCAAACGCACCAAAACTAACTTTTGCCCCACGAGTAGCAAAACCAGTATTACGACCTTTATGCTGTTTACGATATTTTAATCTATTCGGCTGCAACATTTTCTGTTCCTACCTTTCTTTTTCTTTGCTCTGTTGTTGGCTTCTTAGTAGTACTAGGTTTTTTACCTGCAGGCTTATCAGTTCTTCTTTCTCTTTTTGAGTCAGGAGTTTCTGATTTTGTATTTCTACTGTAAGGTGAAACTGAATCACCTTTATATATCCATACTTTAATACCAATAATACCATATGTGGTTAAAGCTTCACTAGTTGAATACTCTACATTAGCTTTTAAAGTATGAAGTGGCACACGACCCTCACGATACCACTCACTACGAGCAATATCTATACCATTTAAGCGACCAGACGACATGATTTTTACACCAATTGCTCCAGCTTTTAATGTGGTTTGCATAGCTCTTTTCATTGCACGACGAAATGCAATACGCTTTTCGATTTGTTGTGCAATTTGATCAGCAACTATTTGAGCATTAAGTTCAGGTCTTCTAATTTCTTCCACATTTAAATGCAGAGGAACTTTAGTCATTTTTTGCAACTCAAGTTTGATTTGCTCAATGCCTTCACCTTTTTTGCCGATTAATACACCTGGACGAGCAGTAAATACAGTAACTTTAATGCTTTTTGCTGGACGCTCAATTAATACACGACCAATAGCAGCACGTCTACCGTATTTCTTCATCAAATATGCACGAATCTTAATATCTTCTAACAGTATACCTGCAAAATTATTAGTACTTGCAAACCAGCGCGAAGACCAATCCTTTGTTATTACTAACCTAAAACCTCGAGGATCTATTTTTTGTCCCATGTCCTACTCCTTAGTAACCAACCACAATATTAATATGGCAGGTTTGCTTTTCTATTTTATTGCCACGACCTTTAGCTCTAGCGGTAAAACGCTTTAAGCTTGGACCTTTATCTATATAAATTTCTTTAACACAAAGAGAATCTATATCAGCACCTTCGTTATGTTCAGCATTTGCAATTGCTGATTCTAGCGTTTTTTTTAGAATTCCTGCGGATTTTTTTTGAGTGAATTCTAAAATATTCAACGCCTTTGCCACACCTAAACCGCGAATTAAATCAGCCACTAGTCTACACTTTTGTGCCGAAACGCGAATACTTTTTGAACTGGCTTTCACTTGCATCTTGTACTCCCTACTTCTTAGCTTTCTTATCGGCAACATGGCCTTTAAATGTACGAGTTAAAGAAAACTCACCCAATTTGTGACCAACCATGTTATCTGAAACATACACCGGCACATGAGCTTTGCCATTATGAACAGCAATAGTTAACCCAATCATTTCTGGAACTATTGTTGAACGTCTTGACCAAGTCTTGATTGGGCGTTTATCACTTTTTTCCACAGCTACCAGTACTTTATCTATTAAATGATGGTCTATAAAAGGACCTTTTTTTAATGAACGAGCCATTTTTATCTTCCCTTACTACTATTTTCTACGACGATCACGAATAATTAAGTGATCAGTACGCTTATTGTTACGAGTTTTCTTACCTTTAGTATGTAAGCCCCAAGGAGAAACAGGATGACGACCAGCTGCTGTTTTACCTTCACCACCACCATGTGGGTGATCAACTGGATTCATAGCAACTCCACGGACTGTAGGACGTATACCTAGCCATCTCTTAGCACCAGCTTTACCATACTGACGTAGACTATGATCAGAATTACCAACCTCACCGATAGTTGCTTTACAGTCAATATGAACTTTGCGAATTTCACCTGAACGTAAACGTAACTGAGCATAGATCCCATCACGACCAAGCAACTGCACAGAGGTACCAGCTGATCTAGCCAATTGAGCACCTTTACCAGGACTCATCTCGATACAATGTAGAGTAGTACCAACAGGGATATTTCTAAGTGGTAATGTATTACCAACTTTAATTTGAGCATCATTGCTAGATAAAACTGGCATACCAGCACTTAAACCTTTAGGAGCAATAATGTATCTTCTTTCACCATCCACATAGCAAATTAATGCAATATGAGCAGTACGGTTTGGATCGTATTCAATACGCTCCACTTTACCAGGAACACCGATTTTACTTCTTTTAAAATCAATTAGGCGATAATGTTGTTTATGACCACCACCTTTGTGTCTTACCGTAATCCTACCATGATGATTACGCCCAGAACCTCTAATTTGCTTTTCTAATAAAGGAGCATATGGCTCACCTTTATGTAGACCAGGAGTCACGACTCTTACAACACCACGTTGACCTGGTGTTGTTGGTTTTAATTTCTTAATTGGCATATGATTTTACCCCCTACTTCTGATTTGATGCTAAGTCAAAGTTTTGACCAGGTACTAAGCTAATATAAGCTTTCTTCCAATCAGATCTTTTTCCAGTAAAGCGACTAAATTTCTTTACCTTACCTTTAACATTTAATATTGATACACTAGCTACTTTAGCATTAAATGCTAACTCAAACGCTTGCTTAACATCAGCCTTAGTTGCACTTTTTAATACTTTAAAAACAACTTGCTCTCTTTTTTCAGCAACAGTATTTGATTTTTCTGTAACTAATGGGTTAAGTAATACATTATATAAATCTATTTTTTTCATACCCATTGCTCCTGCAATTTATCAACCGCTAAACGGCTAACTACAACTTTGTCACAACGCAATAGACTATATGGGTCAACTTGATGAGCCTCTAATACTAATACATTTCTTAAATTTTTTGAAGCTAAAAATAAATCTTCTGATAATTCATCAACTACTATTAGCACCGTACCATTTGCTAGTGACATATTTTTAAGAATTTCAACAAAACCTTTAGTTTTTGGAGTTTCTACAACCATGCTATCTGCAACAACTAGCCTTTCATCACATACTAATTTTGATAAAATTGAAGTTAATGCTGCACGATACATTTTACGATTAATTTTTTGGCTAAAGTTTTCATCAGGGCGATTAGGAAATATCCTACCACCACCACGCCATAATGGAGAAGACGCCATACCAGCACGAGCACGACCTGTACCCTTTTGCTTAAATGGTTTGCGAGTCGATTTTGCAACCTCACTTCTTTCCTTTTGTGCGCGAGTTCCACTACGAGCATTAGCTAAAAATGCTGTAACAACTTGGTGAATTAATGCTTCGTTATAATCACGAGCAAATACTGCTTCATTTACAGCAATAACACCAGCGTCTTGACCTTTTGTGTTAATTACTTTTAATTCCATCATGCACCCACCTTGACACTTGGTCTAACAACTACATTGCCACCCTTACTACCAGGGATTGCGCCTTTAATTAAGATTAAACCACGCTCAATATCAACACGTATTACTTCTAAATTTTGAGTAGTAACTTGAACATTACCCAAATGACCAGCCATTCTCTTACCTGGGAATACACGACCTGGATCTTGTCTTTGACCAATTGAACCCGGAGTATTATGGGATTTAGAGTTACCATGGGATGCACGGTTTGATGAGAAGTGATGGCGTTTAATAACCCCAGCAAAACCCTTACCTTTTGTTGTACCAGTTACATCAACGATATCACCTGCAGTGAAAGTATCTACTGCAATAGTGCTACCTAGCTGTATATCTGCTATTTGTTCAGCTGTTACAGGGAATTCATGTAACCAGCTACCAGCCTCAACACCTGCTTTTGCATAGTGTCCTTTAAGAGGCTTACTTACACGATTAGCTTTCTTTTTACCAAAAGCGACTTGAATAGCTATATAGCCATCCGCCTCAATCGTCTTAAGTTGAACAACTCTATTATCTTCCACTGATAAAACGGTAACAGGAATTGTGCTACCATCTTCAGCAAAAATACGAGTCATTCCTAGTTTTTTTCCTAATAAACCAAGACTCATTTCTTACTACCTTTCTGTTATTATTTCCTTGCATGGCAAGGCGTTGGTTACAATTGACCAACAACAAAATCTCACTAATATTCTAGTGAGAACCGCAATTTTAACATAACACTATGCTTAAGCGCAAGTTTTTTCTAGTTACTTATACAATAAATATAATAAAAGGATATATTTTTTAATATATTACTCATAAAAAGCATGCAATGCTATAATGAGTTGTTATGCGAGCCTATTAATAAAATATAATTTCGTAATGACGGTACTTTCATATAGTGTTAAGGAGTAACTATCATTTAACTTGGATAACCATATATTTGGTTAGTTGATTATTTAGATGTTCTATATGTAATAAATTAGCCATTACCTTATCAATAGTAGTACCATAGTAATAATTGATAACCGTAGCATTATTTAAGCCCCCCAGAATAGTGGCTTCATTTGTAGCCAAAGCGACTATATAAAAAGGTCTAGGGATGGATGACAGCTCATTAGTCTCACTTAGTAGCATATACTTACTCTTGGTATAAAACTCCAAAGTCAGAGAGTGAACATCAAAATCTACAACTACAGGTTTCTTTGTACCTTGCAATTCTATTTTTTTATTTAAGTCTTGTGCAACCTTATACCCTACATCATAATTAACTGCAATAAATCCATAAATTAACAAAATAAAGATAAATACTAGATTAATAGACACTACAGAATATATAAGAATATTTTTTATGCTATTAGACCAGAGTAAAATAAAAAGTGTCACCACCCCTAGCCCTGTAAGCAGCATAACAGATAATAACCAGCCACTAAAAATAAATATACTTAATCCTGTAACCGCAAAAACAAGTAATAAAGCTAATATTTTCTGCATAATAAATATCTTCTTAGGGCTATTGACAATATTTTCTTGAATATGATATAACCATCTAGCACATATAATTACAGCAAAAGGCATAATAATATTAGTATAATAATCTAACTGGAATTTAGTTAAACTAAATATTATAAAGGTAATAAAAAATGAACTCAATAAATATAATGTTGCTTGTTGCTTAAGCTCACGCTTTATAAGATACCACAACGATGCAATAAATATGATAGACCAAGGCAAAAACGCCCAAATAAAAGTATGCACAAAAAATAGATAATGCCATAAAGAAGTTGCACTACGTGAAATTGGACCTGTATTAAAAAACCTACCAAATTGACTATCCCAAAAAAACCACCTTATCCCTGATACATGAGTATGACCAAATATGACTTTTTCAGGATGAGCATCAAACTGCAAATAAATTGCAATCAATTCTGGTAAAATAAACAATAATGATAAAAATAATGCCAAACTCCATTTTAAGCATTGAAATAGCAGCGGTTTCTGCAAGATGCTGTCTTCCAATCTAGAAGAAACACATAGATTACCACGCATTGCAATGCAATGCTCGCAATGACGCCTAAACCAATAACACCACAGATTACTATAACTGACTTTATTAGCATTACAATACCCCCCCCCTTGCAATAATGAATAAATATATAAAACACCTACTCCACTAAATACAGTAATTAAGGTAAATACCCCCTTAGTCATCATTGCACAAGCAGTAAACAAAGCGCCTAAAAGTAAGCTTTTAAATTGAATTTTATCAGACTTATAATAACAATACCAATAATAACAAGCTGGTATTATCATGCCCATAAGGTATGCTTCGGCTCTAACATCTAGGCTTGCAGATAATTGTAGATGAAACGTGCTAAAATAAATTAGAGTAGCAAATAAAGCAGTTGTTTTATTATATAATACCTTAGCTAAACAAAAAGTATAGTATCCACCAATTAAATTAAATAAAAACCCACATAATAAATAGGCAAAAGAATTAATACCAAAAGTTTTGAAAGATAATGCAATAAGCCAAAAAGGCAGATGAGGCTTATCTAACCAATCGATACTCATCGGATGGGTTAAATTAATCCAGTCATGAGATAAAGCTATATGCTTAGCAATTGAAGCATATAGCGTAAGGTCGTCATTTCGAGTAATGGGGAATAGTAAACCCAGAGCATTAACTATAATACTTAATAAGATTAATGCCCTGATATAATGTTGTTTAAAGTACGTCAGAATCATTGTTCTTTGCTGCAGATTTCATCTTTGTTGCATAAACAAAGCTTAACTAATGCATAAGCAATTAACCCACTAGCAACAACATCTAATGGCCAATGCCATCCCGTACAAATACGAGCAAAGCCAATTAATAATAAAAACAAGAAGAAGATAATTTTTGCTGCCATATTCCTAGGAAAAAACAAGTTTATTATAGCAAAAACAAATACTGCTGTTTGCCCTACATGACCAGAAGGAAATGACCTATATGCTGAAGCAGCTATATCTTCAGATAAGCTTATTCCTAAAAATGAGCCATCTGGTTTTAACCAGAAAAATGTACCCTCAGGAATTACAATATAAGGTCTTGCCTCCCCAACAAAAATTTTTAGAACTACAAATAAAACATAAAACGCAACAATAAGAATAACTACTTGCCTTAGCTTATCTCTTCTAAAAATTAAAGTTAACAAGAACAAAATTGCTGCAAGAACTGCGTATTTAGTATGGGTAACACTATTTAAAACCAACCATACAAAATCTGGAAGTATTGTATGTAAGTTATTAATTGCCATAAATAAAGGTAGATTTAGATGAAATACTGCAATTGCAATTGCAAATAAAAGAAAAGCCATAAATAGCCAATTAGTACAAAGAGAATAACAATAGTTCTTACAAAATTTCATAGAACAAATCATAACAGACCTCCATTTTAATTTTTATTATTTTATTAAAATCCAAAAACCACAAAAGAAAAGCACAATACATTAACAAGAAGAAACAAAGAATCTTTATAACTCCAAAGAGTAACTTGATGAATAAAGGTTTTGTTATTATTTAGCCCTCGACACTCCATGCTTAAACCATTATGAAATGCATAACGTGTAGCGCTAATTAACATTGGATAAAATACTTTCAAAGCAGCTCTGCGATCACCATAACGCATCAAACTAGCATTGGCTATCCTATGATACTCATCCTTAAAATTTTTAAAGGCATTAACTGCAGATAGTAAAGGATACCCTATTACTACCGTTAGTTTTAACCTTTGCATAAAATAAAAAATTAACTCCTCAAAATCAATAGCTGAAGCAAACATTATAGAACTAATGGTTAATGTTGCTGTTCTACTAATAAGATGAGTTATAAGATCTAAATTATTATCACTTGTAAATAATGCCCAAGCAATATATAAAGATACACATAATGGTAATAGAAATACTAGAGTTAACCCAAATAGCTTTATATTTAATTTACCACATATCAGCAAATTCAATAAAGTAAAAATTATAATAACTGTATTAACATATACGCTATCAGCTATTATTATCAATAATAGTGCAGCTATGCTCAAAAATAAGAAAACCAAATTATGTGGTGTCATATATTTGTTATTTATACCGTATAATACCATAAATTTATCTACCTGATTTATTAAAACCTAAAAATTAAATATTTATTATTTTATCACACAGTGCAGCTAAAAAATTATTATCGTGGCTCACAATAATAAACGAAGCGCCACCTTGACGCATTTGTTTAATTAAGTTAACCAGAATCAGCTTATTATCATTATCTTGCCCAAAACTTGGCTCATCTAATAAGTAGATACGACGATCAAAGGTGGCTTTTAAAACACCAAAAGATAATCTACGTTTTTGCCCCTCTGATAATGTAAATGGATTCTGTTTAGCAACTTTAGATAAATCAAACAACTCCAACATGGTGTTATCATAATTTAACTCTTTTTCTACATCAGAAAATAAAAAATGGTTCTCTGGATTTTGAAATAATAGCCCTATTTGTGCGTAAAGCTGTTTAGCTTTTAAGCTATTTATCTCTAAGCCATTGATAAAAACATTATTCTTGGTTTTTATAAACCGAGCTAAAATCTTTAATAATGTGGATTTGCCTGCTCCACTTTTTCCAATAATACCTAAAATTTGCTGTGGCTGTAAAAAAAAGCTTATCTTACTAAATAACTGTTTGTCTTTATAGTATGCATAGCTTAAGTCTCTAACCTCTAATACTGGCGTATTTATATCTTGGGTTCTGCTTAGCTCACTTATTTCAGCTAGTTTTAGAGCTGAATCATTCTTCTGTAATTGATTAGCGACATAAAATAGCTTGCTATTTATATCTTGTTCACCAATATAACCATTAGAATCAATTTCAAAATAACGATTAGCGATCCCCTGTACGTAGTGAGTATTATGCTCTATTATTATAATAGTTTTACCGTGCCTTACTTCATGCAACAACTGCATAAATGATGCAGCTGAATCAGGGTCTAAAAATGCTGTTGGCTCATCTAGTAAAACAACCTCTGGGTCAGTCAAAATAACAGATAAAAAAGCTATCTTTTGCTTTTCCCCCCCAGATAAGGTGTTGGTATCACGCTTAAGCAAATGGGATAAATTAAACCGATGCGCTAAAGATAAAACTTTTTCTTTGATCAGCGATGGTTCTAACATCATATTTTCTAAACCAAAAGCTAACTCATCAAATACTTGGCTATTGATTATCTGGCTATCTGGATTTTGTTGTATCAACCCTATTTTTAATTTATCTTTACTCGATAAATTATTAATTGAATCACCTTTAAATAATATCTCACCAGATATTTCACCAAAAATTGTATTGGGCAATAGACCTTTTAAGGCATATAATAAAGTAGATTTACCAGAGCCAGATTTACCATTAATTAAAACGATATCACCTGCGTAAATATCTACCAGACCATCAAGATTAATCCCACTATGACTAAATGGATATTTAAAAGAAAAGTTTGACATCGAATATAGCATAAAATACTCTAATTCGATAATTTTGATTTATATTGAGCTCTAACTATATTAAATTGATTTAATACTCCAGTTTTAGCTAAATTATCAGCTAAATATTTAGATAAAACCCCGCCTAATATAATTCCTGAGACTGCACTACTGGCTAACTGAATAAGACAATAAGATATACCCAATTTATAATACTGATATAAATAAATCGATACCAAACAACCACTTATACCTGAAACAAACCCCGCAATACACATATTTTTCATGTCAAAGCGTTTATAACGCAGAATTAAAAAAAATATTTCTACTGGTATCCCCTGCAAAGCACCGTATAATATTGCTCCAACACCCCATTGAGAGATTACCCCCTCAATAATTGCAGCAATACCTTCACCTAAAATTGCACTACCTGGCTTGCGGATAATGTAAGGAAAAAATAACCCTCCCATTAACCATATACCAGTTAAGCCCCCCTCTAACCCTGAGGCCCTAAGAAATGGAGATAATATATCATAGATAAAAGTATACGCCCACCAAAATACCCCCATAACAGTAGAAATGGTTGTAATAAATACAAGCTCCGAAATAGTTAGCTTTTTTAAATTGTACATAATATTTATAGAATCCGCTAAAATATGCTATTATTATTTATACTCAAACCAATTCGAGACTCATGGAGGCGTTTAGCGACGAGGTGTATAATTGTACATACGGAGCTAACCAACAAACATGGGGCTTGAATGAGGAAGAGTATAAGAGAGGATTTCTTTTTTTATGGTTATTACATCACGTGTCCCATCAATTTTAAAGTACTTAACTGAAGGATAATTTTCGTAATAATCAATCAAAGGCAAAGTCTGCTTTGCATAAACTTCCAAGCGTTTAGAAATAGTTTCTTCTTTATCATCATCACGCTGAATTAAATCTTCACCAGTCATATCATCTTTGCCAGATATTTTAGGTGGATTAAACTTAATATGATAGGTGCGACCTGAAGGAACATGAACTCTACGTCCTGACAAGCGTGAAATGATTTCGGTATTTGGCACATCGATTTCAATTACTACATTAATTTCTACCCCCGCATCTTTTAGACTATCAGCTTGGGCAATAGTCCGTGGGAAGCCATCAAATAAATATCCGTTTTTACAATCATCTGCCTTAATTCTATCTTTTACTAAACCAATAACGATCTCATCAGAAACAAGCTTCCCAGCATCCATTACCTCTTTAGCTTTTAAACCCAATGCAGTACCAGCTTTAATTGCGTTTCTTAGCATATCCCCTGTTGAAATCTGTGGAATCTGCAAAGCCTCTGTAATAAATTTTGCTTGTGTACCTTTGCCCACACCTGGAGCACCTAATAAAATTATTCCTATCATAATATAAATTCACCTTTTATGAATCATGCGAATCACCAAATTTATTTGGTTTTTCCGTGTTATTAAAATTATACCCACCAGCTAAATATTGATACAATGTAACTATAGACTGTAATTGTTGTAGCTTTGAACTTGTAAGAGTAATTGCTGCATTATCCATAGTAACCTTATAGTTTAAAGCAGTTACATAACTATCTGCACCTTCTTTATATCTCTGATCTCCAATAATATATGCTAACTTAGCACTATCGTACTGCTGTTTTTTTAGTAAGTAGCTATCTGTAAGTTTCTGATGTTGGGATAAACCACCATCTACTTGAGAAAAAGCAGTTTTTACTGTTAAAATATAATTATAGTACGCTGTATAATAAGCACCTTTTGCACCTTTTATCGTACCTAAGTAACTTAAATTTAAAAATGGCATAGTTACTGAAAGCTGTTGTTGCCAAAAATTGGTTCCTGCACTAAATAATGAGCTTAAGCTACTAGATGAACTGCCAAGACCCCCAACTAAATTAATATTAGGAAAATAACTTGAAGTTGCTACACCAATATTAGCATTCGCTTGTTTTAATTGTTCTTCTGCCTGCATAATATCTGGACGATTTTTTAGCACCGAAGAAGGAAGATCCGAAGGAATAATTCCATCTATTTTTATATTGATAAATCTATTTCCACGCTTTACATATCCTGGATTTTTATTTAGTAACACCTGCAAAGCGTTTTCGGTTTGCACTATATTGTTTTGTACAATTGGAATTTGAGCTACTGCATTATAATATTGCTGCTGATAAGTTTGTAAAGTAAGAAGCGAGATATAACCTTTTTTGTATTGATCTTTGCCTAGCTCCAACTGTTTTAATGTATCTGCGGTTAAGGATTTTTGTAAACTTAACTGATAATCCTGCCCAAGCAAAGTAAAATAACTGCTAGCAACCTGACTAATTATGCTTAATCTTGTTGCATTTTTAGCATATTGCATTGCCGCTAAATTTGCAGTATACGCATCTTGGTTTCTGATTTGCTGAAAAATATTAAGAGAATATCCAGGAATTAATCCAGCTGAATATCCAACAGGGGCCGCATTTGCAGAACCGGAACTCAACGAAGTTGACGGAGTATTAGGCGCGGTATCTAATGCTTGGGTAGAGGTATACCCCACCTGACCTGAAATAGTAGGAATCCAACTCATTTTAACTTGCTCTAATAGCCCCTGAGCTTGAATAATATTGCCAATGGCTTGTTGAATATTATTATTATTGGCTAAGGCATCTATTATTAAGTGGTCTAACTCTTGATCATTAAAACTACTCCACCATGCCGTATCTGGCAAACTAACTCCAGACTCCACTTTAGCTAAAGAATCTTTACTTGACCAATTTCTTGGTGCAGAAGCATCTGGCTTATTATAACTTGGTCCATATAAAGCACAACCTGAAATAACTCCAACAAGCAATAGCAGAGAAATCTGTTTAAATTTCATTTTTTCCCTTGTGATTTATAATTAAAAAATGGATTCTTAGCTTTTATTACGTTTGACCCAACCAGTAACAGTAACTTGCTTTGCACGTGCAACTGTTAATTCGTTTTCGGGTGTATCTTTAGTAATAGTAGAGCCAGCACCAATCACCCCACCATCTTTAATATGTACTGGGGCAACCATCATGGTGCCAGAGCCAATAAAAACACCATTACCAATTACCGTTTTAGATTTATTCTTACCATCATAATTGCAAGTAACGCTACCAGCACCAATATTAACTGATGAGCCGATTTCGGCATCACCTATATACGTTAAGTGGTTAACTTTCGAAGCATGCGCAATCGTACTATTTTTTACTTCTACAAAATTTCCAATATGCACATTAGAATTAAGTCTAGTGCCTGGTCTTATTCTTGAAAACGGACCTACTTGGCAATGCTCTCCAATCACAGCATCCTCTATTATACTATACGGCTTTATGTTAACACCATCCGATATTATAACATTTTTTAATATGCTTCCAGCGCCAAGCACTACATTATTTCCTAATACGACATTACCCTCTAAAATGCAGTTTACATCAATATAACAATCCTGACCAACTGTTACATCGCCACGAATATCTACCCTAGATTTATCCGCTAATGTGGCTCCTGATTCTAGAAGCTTATCTGCTAAATACAACTGGTATACCCGCTCTAATTGCTCTAATTGGATTTTATTATTTATACCTAATGCTTCAAATACGTTTGAGCTTTCCACATAATCTACTAATACCCCATGTGAATAGGAAAAAGCTATAACATCAGTTAAATAATATTCTGATTGCTGATTATTATTAGATATTTTACTTAACCATTCAGGTAAAAACTTATTAGCCAGTATATAGAACCCTGTATTAACCTCTCTAATTAGCTTTTCGGCTAATGTAGCATCTTTTTCTTCAACTACTTTACTAATTTTATATTTGTCATCACGTACTACTCTACCATAACCACTAGGATTATCTAAAACAGAAGTTAGCATTACTAAGTTATCTTCATATTTAGCTATCATTTGCTGCAAAGTAGTTAAATTAATTAAAGGTACATCGCCATATAAAACTAAAGTACAGCCATCATTATCTAAATAAGGTAAAGCTTGCATTAAAGCATGTCCAGTACCTAATTGCTTATCCTGAAAAACCCATTTAAAACTATTATTCGTAAAGGTATTATCAATTGTAGTTTTTACTTCTTCATATCCATGACCACCAATAATTATCAATCTATTGGGGTTGAGTTTTACTGCTGTTTCTATAACATGCTGCAATATTGGTTTACCCCCAATTTTATGCAGCACTTTTGGAGTCTTTGAATACATCCGTTTGCCTTGCCCAGCAGCTAAAATAACAATGCTTAACTTCATAATCGTTCCTAAAATTATTTTAATTCTATTTTTATTAAAAATCACCCGTATTTTATCATATAGCTAATAGTACTCGAGGTATTTGTAGCATATTTACCCGTTGTTGAATGAATAGTTATTTTTTAGAGGTAGATGCCTGAATTCAGGGTATCCCACCCCTCTCCACCTAATTTATGCAGCAATATCCTGTGAATCGCCTCTAACGTTCATAAATATGCTTTTGGTTGGCCATATGCTAAAAGTAAATCATAAATAAAACATTCATGGGGTTTTAATTTAAAGTTATTCACCAAATCTTGTAAATTCTCTTCAATTATAGCAATGTTCATATTTTATTTGGACCCTAACTGTTATTTTTTAAATATATGCAATTTTACCATAACTATTATGGTAACCACGCATTAAAATAAAATAAAACCCTTGATAAATAAGGATAGTTACTACTCAGGAGGTCATCCTGAACTTTACACGCGTGTTTTTACACTCGTGTTTTGTTTTAGGTCTCATAATACAGAGATGCTGAACTAACACACGAGTGTGAAATTCAGCATGACAAATGCGACAAACCACATAACTTTAAAACAAAGGATGGAATTAACTAAACACTAACTTATTATTACTTACACTCACCAAAATTGTTTGTTCTGCTTGATACTTCCCAGACAAAATCGCCTTAGCTAAAGGATTCTCCACTTCCTGCTGAATAGCTCTTTTTAAAGGTCTAGCCCCATAAACTGGATCAAAACCAACATCTGCCAATAAATCTAAAGCCTCATCATCAATCTGTAAGTTTAAATCTAGCTTTTGTAATCTAGATATAAGTTTAGCTAATTGTATTCCAGCAATTTTTTTAATTTGCACCTTATCTAACGCATGAAATACTACAATTTCATCAATTCGATTAACAAATTCTGGTCTAAAGTAAGATTTTAAATCCTCTAATACAGCAGCTTTTATCTCAACATAACTATTGTTCGCCATCGCTTGTATTTGGCTGCTACCTATATTAGAAGTCATCACTACTACAGTATTTCTAAAGTCTACTGTTCTGCCTTGACCATCAGTTAAACGCCCGTCATCTAAAACTTGCAATAAAATATTAAATACATCAGGATGAGCTTTTTCTATCTCATCTAACAAAATAACACTATATGGCTTACGTCTTATTTGCTCAGTTAAATAACCACCTTCTTCATAACCCACATATCCTGGAGGAGCACCTACTAAACGTGCCACACTATGTTTCTCCATATATTCAGACATATCAATTCTAATTAAATGATCTTCGCTATCAAATAAAAAAGTTGCTAAGGCTTTGCATAACTCAGTCTTACCAACTCCAGTTGGACCTAAAAATAAGAAAGATCCATATGGACGATTAGGGTCGGATAATCCAGAACGAGATCTTCTAATCGCATCAGAAATCGCCTCTACCGCTTCAGATTGCCCGATGACACTCTTATGTAAAGCACTTTCCATCTTAAGCAATTTATCGCGCTCACCTTCTAACATTTTACTTACTGGAATCCCAGTTGCACGTGATACTACCTCTGCAATTTCCTCAGCTCCAACCTCAGTACGTAGTAAATGTAGCTTCTTATGTTCTACTTTTTCTGCTTGGGATAGCCGCGACTCTAGCTCAGGTAATTTACCATACTGTAACTCTGAAGCATTTTGCCAATTACCTTGGCGCTTAAAATTTTCTATCTCTGTTTTTAACTTATCAATCTCATCTTTAATACTTTGTGTGCCTTGTACATACGCTTTTTCACTATTCCATATTTCTTCTAAATCGGCAAATTCTTTGCCTAAAGTATTTATTTCACCCTCTATAATATCTAATCTCTTTTTACTTGCCTCATCAGTTTCTTTTTTTACCGCTTCACGCTCAATTTTTAATTGAATTAGTCGACGCTCAAGCTTATCCATTGCCTCAGGCTTAGAATCAATCTCCATTCTTATACGTGATGCCGCTTCATCAATTAAGTCAATAGCTTTATCTGGCAAAAACCTATCCGTAATATAGCGATTGGACAACTCTGCTGCTGCAACAATTGCAGGATCAGTAATTTCTACCCCATGATGAATCTCATATTTTTCTTGTAATCCACGCAAGATTGCAATTGTATCTTCTACACTTGGCTCTTGTACTATAACTTTCTGAAATCTACGCTCCAATGCAGGATCTTTTTCTATATATTTACGATATTCATCTAAAGTAGTTGCACCTATGCAATGTAGCTCTCCACGTGCTAATGCTGGTTTTAACATATTACCCGCATCAATAGCCCCTTCTGCCTTACCCGCACCCACCAAAGTATGAATCTCATCAATAAAAATAAGCGTGCTTCCTTCATCTTGCGATAATTCATGCAACACCGATTTTAATCTTTCTTCAAATTCTCCGCGGTACTTAGCACCAGCTAAAAGAGATGCCAAATCTAATACCAACAAGCGTTTGTTTTTTAATCCCTCAGGAACTTCTCCATTAATTATACGCTGTGCTAAACCCTCAACAATTGCAGTTTTACCTACTCCAGGTTCCCCAATTAATACTGGATTATTTTTTGTTCTTCTTTGTAATACTTGTATTGCACGACGAATCTCATCATCACGACCAATAACAGGATCTAATTTACCCATTCTTGCACGCTCAGTCAAATCTACTGTATACTTTTTTAATGCTTCGCGTTGGTTTTCCGTTTCTGGATTATTTATTGTTTGTCCACCACGTAAATCCATAATGATTTTATTAATATCTGCGACTTTTATATTATTTTGTTTTAATAATCGCCCAAGATCTCCCTTATCCTCAATACATGCCAATAAAAAAAGTTCTGAGGCAATATACTCATCTTGGAGCTTAGTTGCTATTTTTTCACACACATTAAGCAAATTATTTAGTTCACGCGATACACTAATCTCACCACCAGTACCCGATACCTTGGGCAATTTATCAACTAGATTTTTTAATTCCTGCTTTAAAGGTAAAATATTTACGCCACTTTTAGCTAACACGCTAGCAATAGTAGAATTATCCTCATTTAACATGGCTAATAATAAATGGCAAGGTTCAATATATGCATTATCATTACCTAATGCTAATGATTGTGCCTCTGATAGCGCTGTTTGGAATTTTGTGGTTAATTTATCAAAACGCATAACTTATTCTCCTTTTAGGTATCTAAAAATTAGCCCTACACATTATATAGCAATTAACTCAAACTTTTCAATATATTTTAATAAAACTAAAAGTATCATCATACCAAATAAGTTCTAAAATAGCGTATAATGTATACTTTAAATATAAATTAATAGGATTTATTTTGGTTAAAATTAGTGCGATTCGCAAACATGAGATTCATACTGGGCATAGAGTATATGGGCATGACGGTAAGTGCCAACATCTACACGGGCATAGCTACATCATTCATTTTTACTGTAGTTCCACTGAATTAGATGCTATAGGAATGGTAGTTGATTTTGGCATAATAAAAAGCACCTTATGCCAATGGTTAGATGATAACTATGATCATAGCATGCTAATCTGGGAAAAAGACCCATTGGCTAACGAAATAAAAAAACTAGATAGTAAAGTACAAATTGTTCCTTATAATCCTACAGCTGAAAATATTGCACAATATTTATTAACCCAAATAGCACCTAAACTGCTTGAGGGCTCTAAAATCCTTGTAACTAAAGTTATTGTCGAAGAAACACTAAAATGTCGCGCTGAGTGTGAATTGTTCCAGCCAGAATTTGGAATATAATACATGGACATAGCCACTGAGTATAAACTTCCAGTAAATGAAATATTTGCCACCCTCCAAGGTGAAGCAACATTTGCAGGAACTCCAAGTGTATTTATTAGACTTCAGGGATGTGATGTTGCCTGCTCATGGTGTGATACAAAACATACATGGGAACTAAACCCAAAGACCTTTAATAATGACTTCGCAGTAATAACTGTCAAAGAACAAGATAAAGAATCTTGGTCCTATGTGAAAGATACTGAATTAGTTGATTATATCCAAACCAACTTTTCATATATCACACATATTGTTATTACTGGTGGTGAACCTGCCCAATATAATCTTGTACCACTATGCATAAAACTAGAACAATTAGGGAAAACCATCCAAATTGAAACCAGTGGCACAGAAGAGTTGCGTATAAGTAAGGAAACTTGGGTTACATTATCTCCTAAAATTAATATGCCAGGTAATAAGAAGCTTATTCAAGCAAGCATTAATAGAGCTAATGAAATAAAGATGCCAATTGGAAAAATAGCAGATATTGATAAATTGAAACAATTTATTATTGATTATAAAATAGCAAAACAAATTCCTATTTGGCTACAAGCATTATCCCAAAACCCTACGGCTACAAAATTGTGCATTGAACAAGCCATGCTTCACAATTGGAAGCTTAGTGTACAAACCCACAAATATCTCAATATCCGATAAAATATAATATTTTCAACTTGAAGGCTTATTACAAAAACATCTAGTAGTATGATCATTGACCATGCCGCTAGCTTGCATAAATGCATAGCAAATCTTACTACCTACAAATTTAAATCCTCGCTTTTTTAGGTCTTTTGCCATCATATCAGAAGCCATAGTTTGTGCAGGGATTTGTTGAATGGAGATCCAATTATTATTAATTGGCTTACCACCAACGAATTGCCAAATATAATCTGAAAAACTAGCAAATTCCTTAAGAATTCTTAAATATGCTTGAGTATTTTTAATGATTGCCTCAATTTTTAAACGATGACGCACAATCCCTGGGTTTAATAATAACTCATTAACTTTTTTATCATCATAAAGCGCTATTTTTTGTGGATCAAAATTATCAAAACATCGACGATAGTTATCGCGCTTCTTTAATATAGTTATCCAGCTAAGACCAGCTTGCATGCCTTCTAACATCAATAACTCAAATAATGAGGCATCATCATATTTAGCAATACCCCACTCTTTATCATGATAATCTATGTAAATCTGCTCTTGAGTTACCCACCCACAACGGATTATATCCATAAGCTTAGCCTAAAATACCATACCATAAGCCTGCAATTGTTGCTGTCATAAAGCCTGCCATTACTGCACCAAATAAAGCTTTCCAAGCAATACTAGATAACTCTTTTTGGCGAGTTGGTGCAAGCACGCTAAATACCCCCATAGAAATACCAATAGAAGAAAAATTAGAAAAACTAGCTAAAGCAAAAGTAGAAATAAAAATTGAGCTTTCTGATAGAACATGCTGGGCTTTCATTTCACCCAAACTTACATAAGCCACAAACTCATTAATTGCAACTTTTTGCCCAAGCAAACTCCCTACATCTAAAGTCTCTGCCCAATTAATACCCATAAAAAAAGCAAATACTCTAAATACTTGACCTAAAATATACTCTAAAGAAAGACCTTTAAATACTCCATTTGTAGCACCAACAATCATATCATTAAGATGCACTACATTTCCTATACTATGTAATATACCATTAATTAAATGCACTAGAGATATAACAGCTAATAATACTGCAACCATAGCTGCACCAATCTTTAACCCAGTTAACGCTCCACTTACAATACTATCTAAAAAATTAGTCTGAAAATGAGCATTTACTTCTATTTTTTCACTAGATACATTATCAAAATTGGTCTCTGGAAATAAAATTTTTGCAAAAATAATTGCTGATACAGAATTCATAAATGTAGCAGTAACTAAGTAATTAGCAAATTTCACAGTCTCTAAATGATCGCCACCACTTAAAAACATTAAATACATCCCCAAGGTTGATCCAGATAAATTAGCAAGACCAGCAGTAAAAGCGAGAGCTAATTCAGACCTAGTCATGTTTTTAACATAAGGCCCAATAATCATTGGTCCTTCACTTTGCCCCAGGAAAATATCCGAAATCACTACTAAGCTTTCCACACCTGATAATTTAACTGTTTTACGTAATAAATACGCTAATATTGCAATTATTCGTTGGATAATACCAAAAAAATATAAAATGCCAATTAAACTACCAAAAAATACTAATGTAGGGACAACTACTAATAAAAAAACAAAACCAAACTTCTTACTATCAACAAAATCCCCAAAAATAAATTTAGCTCCTTCATGTGCATAATCTAATAACCCAACTAAACCCGCAGAAAAATAATTGAGCCCAGTATTTACAACCGGTATATACCGAATTAATAAAAATAAGATATTCTGTAAAATAAACGCTGAAATAATAAGCTTCCAATTAATTGCTTTTTTATGTTCAGAAAAATAAAAAGTTAAACCTATTAAAAATACAAACCCGGCAAGTGCTTGTAATGTCGCAAAATGTGCCATAAAACTATCTTTCTATTAAACTGGAGTTTGAATATGGAAAAGTATATCTTTTAACCATAATGAAATATCCGCTAATTCTTCACTACATACCCCATGAGCTATAGGGTAATGCATCCACGAAATATTATAACCATGCCCACGAAGTCGATTATACACTGATAAGCCAGCATCGTATGGAACCACCATATCGTGCTTGCCATGACAAGCTAATATAGCAGTACGCTTATTAACTACTAAATCTTTATTAACTAACTCATCTATACCTGGTAAATAACATGATAACGCTAACACACCACCTAATTTATATTTGGTAGTTAACGCTGTTATATAGCTAATAACACCACCTTGAGAAAATCCCGCTAAAATTATTTTTTCGGACTTCCATCCTTCATTCATAAATAAAGCTATTAAATCTTCTATCTGACTTACTGAATCGTTAATTCCATAACGGTCAACTGTGTCTCCAAGCTTTGTCAGGTCACGTATATCGTACCATGCCCGCATAATATAACCGTTATTTATAGTAATTGGTCGCTCTGGAGCATTAGGAAATACAAACTTTACACAAATATTTAAATTTAACTCTTTTATAATCGGAACAAAATCATTATAATCAGCACCCAAACCATGCAACCAAATAATCATATACTCTGGTTGCTGACCTATAATATTTACTTTTTCAATATATTCTAGTTTACTTAATAATTTTTTACTCTGCTCCATATTGAAACCCCTTTATTTTATTATGTGTATTATCATGTGCTAGTATGTTATCCGCTTGATATTAGCACCAACCTTACCCAACTTATCCTCCATGCTTTCATACCCACGATCTAAATGATATACACGATCAACAGTAGTACTGCTGGAAGCAACTAAGCCCGCTAAAACTAAAGAAGCTGAAGCCCTTAAATCTGTTGCCATAACATTAGCGCCAGTTAATGAATCACACCCTTTTACAACCGCTATATTGCCATCAACACTAATATCAGCACCCATTCTACATAACTCTGGAACATGCATATAACGATTTTCAAAAATATTCTCTGACATAACACTAGTACCATCAGCAATACAATTTAATGCCATAAACTGTGCCTGCATATCTGTTGGAAAACCAGGGTATGGCTGAGTAGTAATATCAACAGCTAATGCTCTTTTATGCATAATAACCTGTAAAGTTGTATCCCCAACAATTACATTAGCCCCAGCTAAACGCAATTTCTCAATAACTGCACCCATAACATCAGGTCTAACATTAGTTAAAGTTAAATCTCCTTGAGTCATAACCGCTGCAACAGCATACGTACCAGCTTCAATCCTATCAGCAATAATAGCATGCGTAGCTCCATGTAATTTATCTACGCCAGTGATAGTTAAAGTATCCGAACCTATACCCTCAATTTGAGCCCCCATTTTTACTAAACAGTTAGCTAAATCTACTACCTCTGGCTCACGAGCACAGTTTTCTAATACTGTAACTCCATCAGCTAAAACAGCCGCCATTAGAAGATTCTCAGTTCCAGTAACAGTAACAACATCCATAATAATACGAGCGCCTTTTAAGCGATCTACTTTAGCTTTAATATATCCATTCTCAATTTCTATATGAGCCCCCATTTGCTCTAACCCTTTAAGATGTACATCAACTGGCCTAGCACCAATTGCACACCCACCAGGCAAACTAACGATAGCTTCACCAAAACGCCCCAGTAAAGGACCCAATACTAAAATGGAAGCGCGCATTTGTTTTACTAATTCATATGGTGCCATTAAACTCGTCACTTTATTGGCGGTAATTAACATATTACCATTATTAAGCGATACATCAATACCCATCAATCTTAATAATTCACCTAAAGTATCAATATCTTTAAGATGTGGTACATTTGTTAAATTTAAAGTTTCAGCAGTCAAAATTCCAGCACATACTATAGGTAGTACGGCATTTTTTGCCCCAGAAATTCTAATCTCACCATTTAGTCCTAGTGATTTCTTAACTACTAATTTATCCATTTAACTTTCCCCATTCATTTATTGTATACAACTTCATAGATAGTGCATGGACTTGATCTTTCATCATATCTCCTAAGGCAGAATAGATCACCCTATGTCGCTCTAGAGGAGTTTTCCCCATAAACTCATTACTTACAACTACTGCATCAAAATGTCGACCATCACCAGTCACATCTAAATAATTACAATCTATATAACTATTTATAGCTTTATAAATACTATCTTCTAACATTTAACCATTTCTCTTAAAACTTAGTGCTTGATTTTTATTCCTTTTTTCATTAATAAATAACCAACACCATTAATTAACAATGCAAATATAAAAACAAATATTGCTCCAAATTCAACATTATAACTTGAATGTTGAATAAACCCATACCGAAAACCATCTACTATATACATAAATGGGTTCAAGCGAGTAGCTAATTGCCACATTCCAGAAAAATTATGCGGATTAAAAAACACCCCAGATAAATAAATTAATGGAACCATTACAAAACTTTGAAATCCACCAAGCTGATCAAATTTATCGCATAAAATACCCACAATTAACCCTAAACCAGCTGTGATTGATGCACCAAAAATTAAAAAATAAAGTATTGCTATCCAACATTTTGGTACATTTGCACCAAACCACATAATACCTAAGAATACAGCTATCCCTACGATTAAGCCACGAATAATAGCGGCAATCAAATATGCTGAATAAATTGAAAATGGCGTTATTGGAGCCATAAGCACATATATTATACTGCCAGTATATTTTGACTGGATAATGCTACTACTACTATTACTAAATGCATTTAATAACACCTGCATCATTACTAGCCCAGGAATTAAAAATTCTGCATAAGTAACTCCAGGCATGTCAGTAGAAATACTTGCTAATTGCTTACCAAAAATGAACTGATATAATAAAGCGCTGGATAAAGGCCCAAGAACAGTCTGCCCCCAAATTGACATGAAGCGATAAACTTCTTTTTTAATTAATTGTAAAAATCCTTGCACAACTACCTACCTATGGATAAAATGAATAAAAATGTCTTCTAATGAAGGCTTCTTTATATTAATATTTTCTAATATTATTCCTGCATCTCTAAATTGATTTAAAATATCAAGTAATTGCTCGTTATTTTCTAACTTAAGGGTGAAGGAACTACCATCTTTCTTTAAAATAAGATGCTCCAATGAATCTATAAATTTAGCATCCTGAGTTTCTATTTCTAAAGTAGTAGGTAAAGTGCTACACTCTGCAATTAAATTCTCTTTAGTACTTTGTGAAATTATCTTGCCTTTATCTATCATAATAATTTTATTACATAGTTTTTCTACTTCCTCCAAATAATGTGTAGTAAGTAGAATAGTATGCCCACTTTTATGCAATTGGGCTATAAAGCCCCAAAGACTCTGCCTGATTTCTACATCTACTCCAGTTGTTGGCTCATCTAAGATAATTACTGGCGGTTTATGCACCAAAGCCTGAGCAACCATTAACCTACGCTTCATACCGCCTGATAATGTTCTAGTATTACTATTTATTTTGTCAGTTAAGTGCATCCTCTCTATTACTTCAAACAACCATTCTTTATTATTTTTAACCCCATATAATCCTGATTGAAATTTTAAAGCCTGATAAACTGTTAAAAATGGATCAAAGGCTAACTCTTGTGGCACAACTCCAAGGCTTTGTTTTGACTTAACAACCTCAGAAATAACATTATACCCTGCAACCTTAATCTCGCCCTCAAAATTATTTATCCCCGCAATTGAGGAAATTAGTGAAGTTTTACCAGCTCCATTAACCCCAAGAAGCCCAACAAACTCTCCAGCTTCAATCTTAAAGTTTATATCATTTAATGCAGTAAATGAACCATAACGCTTTACTACATGATTAATTTCTAATGCGTACATATATTTTATCCTCAATTATTTTTTAGTAGTTTTTATCGCATAATTACCAGGTAGAAGAACTAAGGTTTCCCCTGGTTTTACTAAATTTAATTCATATCTAGCTCTAGCCTCTAAAGAAGATGTTGACCCTTTAAGACCCTCAATTTTCATTAACTCTAGACTATTACGATTAACTAAACTCTCATTTATATGTGATTGTTTGATGATTTGGGCTTTAAGTTTTTGGTTATCTAAATATCCACCCAACCCATACTTTAATTGGTAGGGTAATACAACCAATAACCCAATCAAACATAAAAAAATAACCTTTTGCATTTAATAATCTTTCATACTTAAGTACTAGTTCTAACATGAATCCCAAGTTTTAATATTTGGGATCTGTTTATTGTTTAATAACCCTATTTTACAACGTTTAAATAGGTTACTATCACTTAAATCCTGAGGTAAAGATATATAAATAACATTGTCTATATAGTTTTTATTCATACCAATATAAGATAAAACACTATCATTTATAGTACCAGAACCAATGCTTAAAACTACTGATTTTACTATTAATAAGCTCTTTAAGTTATCTGATAATAATTTAATACGCTTATCATCATTAGTATTGGTAAATACTAATATTTCTGCTGGAATCAAAGTCTGTGCATTAATATTATTAATAATATGCTCCAGATTATCCATATCATTAACAACTAAGGCCATAGCAATTTTTTTATTGTACGATAATTCATATAATTTAATATATTTTGAAAAAACACCCATCGCATTAAAGCTACTTATAACTAAACCCTCATAACCATCCATAAAACCACGTTTTAAAACATAACATTTAATAAACATTGCAAATGCTCTAAATGGTAATAAATATAATTTTGAACTTTTCTTACCTAAATTTTGTTTTGCGTATAATGTACTATAAAACTGCATTTTATCAATAAGTTGTGCAACATTTTCATACGGAAAGTGATATATAAACCCGCTATTGATTTTCTCTATATGCAAGCCATTAATTACAACACTCTCATGAACATCACTTTCGGTATATTTTGTTTGTGTTTTATTATATAAACGTAAGACCCAATCATTCTCCCAAGAGCTAGAATCAACAAAAGAATTAGCAAAAAAATTATGCCGTTTAATGCTATAGATATAACGATCTTTAAAAGACATCTTTAATAATTTTGTTGTAAGTCTAGAGCTTAATACTTCATCACAATCAACAAATAATACCCACTCATATTTTGCATAAGTTGCCAATAAATTCCTAACGCGTCCCATGCCTAAAAAATCATGAACAAATAATCTTACATTAGGGTATTTCGACGCAAGTTGCACAGTAGCATCTGTAGAGTGGTTATCTAAAATAACCACATCATCAAATTTGACTAATGCATCTAAACAGCGCTCTATGTGCTTGGCACCGTTTTTTACGTTAATAGCAATACTTAACATTAACTACCTATTCAAATTGCTTTAAAAATTTAGCTTCTTCTGCAAAACCTGTTTTTACTTTAACCCATACCTGTAAGAATACTTTATTACCAAATAACTCCTCCATATCAACCCTTGCCTCACTTGATACTTTTTTTAATTTCTCGCCACTTTTACCAATTACCATACCTTTTTGGTTTTCTTTATCTACAATAATTGTTGCTGAAATTCTAATAATACTCGGCTCTTCTTTAAACTCATTTATATCTACAGCTAAACTATATGGCAACTCTTCGCCTAAATAGCGAAATAATTTTTCGCGAATAATTTCTTTAGCCAAAAAGGTGCTGTTTCTATCTGTCAATTGCTCTTCTGGGTATAAAAACTCCCCTAAAGGCATAAATGATCTTAATTTGGATAATAAAACATCTGTACCCAAATGATGTTTAGCAGCTACTAAAAGAGTTTCTTTAAAAGTAAACTTCCCCTTTATCTCTTTAACAAATCTATCTAGCTCCATTTTATCTTTAATTTTATCTTGCTTATTTACTACCAAGATAACATTAGCATCTTTAGGCATTAAATCCAATACTTGCGCATCACCTGTATTAAAAAATCCAGCCTCAACTACAAATAATACAGCATCCACATTAGTTAAACTGCTAATAACACTCTTATTTAACAAAGTATTCAACTTATTAATGTATCTTTTTTGGAATCCAGGAGTATCTACAAATATATACTGGTATTCACTTTCAGTACACACACCATTAATTTTATACTGTGTAGTTTGAGGTTTTCTGGAAGTAATACTAATTTTTTGTCCAATTAAATGATTCATTAATGTAGATTTCCCCACATTAGGACGCCCAACTATTGCAACAAATCCACAATGTGTTACAGTACTTAATGATTCATTATCAAGTGTTTCAACACTCGGTGTTTCAACACTCGGTGTTGCATCATTTGATATCATGATATCATGCGTATTGTTATTATTATTTTGAGTTTCCATTGATCTTTCTTTCTTTTATTAATTTTAAAGCCTTTTGGGCTGAAAACTGGCTAGCTTCTTTTTTACTTTTGCCGCAAGCTGTTATATTTATATTAAGCTCTGCAATCACACACTCTACATGAAAAACGCTATCATGATCTGGACCATCTAAAGCAATAATATTATATACTGGAGGACTTATTTGACTTGCCTGTAAATATTCCTGTAAAATTGATTTACTGTCCTTGTCAATTAAATCTTCTGCATGAATAAATTTATCTTTAAATAGATTATCAATTACAAGCATTGCCTGTTGGATGTTAGAATCTAAGCTCACTGCTGCAAAGATAGCCTCTAAAGCATCAGCAAGGATTGAAGGTCTTAATCTACCGCCGCTTTTTTCTTCACCATCACCAATAAACAAATATTCACCTAAATTTATTTGAGTTGCAATCATACTTAAAGAATCTTGATTTACTAATGCAGCCCTTATCTTAGATAAAACACCTTCGGCTAAAAATGGATATTTATTATATAAGCTTAAAGCGATTGCATAATCTAAAATTCCATCACCCACAAACTCTAAGCGTTCATTATTTGTTTTACTATAACTTCTATGTGTTAGCGCACGCTTTAGCATAGAAGAGTCTTTAAAGGTATACCCCAAATCTTTTTGAAGTCTCGAAGCATCATAAACCATACTATATTTTTATCCCGATACGCTTAAAATCATGTAAATTAATAATTACATAAATCGCTTTACCTAAAATATCTTTATTAGGTACAAATCCCCAATAACGACTATCTGCACTATTATCTCTATTATCTCCCATCATAAAATACTCCCCCTGAGGAACAGTACAGCTAAAACCATTATCGTTAACATATATGCAGTTTGATTTATTAGGGAAGTTAATTACATTTTCAACATTAAGAGATGGCACTTGATCATAAGTTATAATAGGATGCTTTACTCCAGTTAAGTCTTCAATAAACTTCTCGTTATAAAATGTAAAATTACCTACCTCGGGGTAATTCTCAGAGTAGGTGTATGTACCATCAGGAGTATACTTTAATTCAGCACCATTTATAGTTAATCTTTTATTTTGATATTCAATTCTATCTCCACCAACACCAACAACCCTTTTAATTAAATCACGATTCTTAACCTGTTGGTCTTTAAAAACAATCACATCCCCACGCTTTACTTCATCAATTTTTATTAATACTTTATTTGTAAATGGCTCTCTAATGCCATAATTAAACTTATTAACTAAAATAAAATCCCCAACTGTTAAATCGGGCCGCATTGAGCTACTAGGAATTTGGTAAGCTTCAAATAAAAATGCACGCAATACCCATACTCCAAGAACCACAGGGAAAAACTCCCGAGCATAATATACATAATGCTGTTTTGGTGTAACAGCTTCTCGTGTGGATATTAGAAATAATTTATCTATTACTAAAACAATACTAGCAATAATTACAAATATAAATAAAACAGTTGCAAAATCTGTCCATTCTGAAATAACCCCAACAAAGCCTAAAATTAGTAGAAAGTACCCATTTTCCATCCTCTTACTTTTATTCTGCCCACGAGCCATAAAGATAAGAACCGCTCCAATAACTACACTAATAGCACCCAAATAAAACCACTTTGATAAGCTTTGTGATATTACTTCCATATTGTATATAACCCTTTTCTAACAAAAATTTTAAATACCTTAAGGTATGCAGTTATACATTAAAATATTTTTTATTATAGTATTTAATTATAAGCTTTCATTGTGCAATAAAGAAAACTGTAACGAATAATAAACCAACATTCCACTTAAACCAATAAATACAAACATTACCCCTAATGGTAAAGGAGTATTTGCATAAATAGAAGAAATTATCCAACTCCCCATTGTACCACCAAGCATTTGAAAGCAATTATATATTGAAGCCGCTGTTCCAGCTTTTTTAGTAAATAAACTTAAAGCACCAGAACTAGCATTAGGATAAATAATTCCTGCACCAAAAGTAAATAACATCATTGGCAACAATATTGATACTACATTCACAATATTAAATAATCCACCAACCACATATAAAGCACCCGCTAACAAATAAAGCATCGAACCAAATTTTAGCATTACCTCTACACCGCGACGCTCTACAACCTTACTGTTAATTACTCCACCTAAAATTAAAGCAATAGTCACCAACAATGAAGTATAACCAAAACTATCAGGAGCCAACCCTACTTTTACTTGAAGTAAATAAGCAGAAATCGTTTGATAAGAGATAAAACCAGCCAAAGTAAGTGAGCTTATACAATTATAAAGAAGAAACTGCTTATTTTTGAATACCTCAAAATAATCATGAATCATCTCTAACAAGTCAATTTTTCCAGTATCCTCATTAGTTTCTACCAATTTATATCTACATAACCAAGCTAAACATAATGCGATTAAAAATAGTAGAACAAAATTGATCCGCCAAAATAAATACTTCTCGATATATCCACCAATAATTGGAGCAAAAGCTATTGCTATTGCCGAAACAGATCCTAAGATTGACGCAAACTTAGCAAACTCCATTTTGGTTTTTGATATATCACGTACAACTGACCTAGATACTACTCCAATCCCGCCTAAACCTAAGCCCTGAATAAAACGCCCAACAAATAGAAACTCAGCATCAAAAGCAAAGCAGCACATTAAACTACCAAATATTGTAACTATAATACACGGAAACAAAACTTTTAATCTACCACTTTTATCTGAGATATAGCCACACCAAAAACTTCCTACAGCATAACCAAATGTATAATTAGTAATGGATAACTGGACAACTGAAATATTCACATTAAAGTATCTTGCCATTGCAGGCATTGATGGCAAATATAGCTCTGTTGCAAACTGACCAAACATAGAGCATAATACCACAATAAATAAGAATAACCCACCCCTAGCAGCACTCACTCTATACTCCTTTAAGAATCCTATATTTTATCATAAATGCATCAGTCTTAGCCCATTTTCTGTTATAATGATTACTTGAGATTAGTTTAGGCAATCGCTGGTATTATAATGATACGAGAGGAAAGTCCGGACACCAAAGGATTATGGCGCTGGGTAACCCCCAGGGATGCTACTACTACGCTTACATCAATTCTAACGTTGTCGAGTTGACACTTATGTACATTTGTACACAGCGTGCCAACTCTTCTAGTTATAATTGCGTATGCTTGTAGTAAATTAGTATAACGGAAAGTGGCACAGAAAATATACCGCCTTTTTTATTAAAGGTAAGGGTGAAAAGGTGCGGTAAGAGCGCACCGCTTAATTAGTGATAATTAAGGCACGCAAAACCCCGCTAGGTGCAAGACCAAATAGGTTGTTTATGACATCGTAAGATGGTGTGCTAATCCTACACATTAAGAATGCTTGCATTTTTCATAAACACGGGTAGGTTGCTTGAGCTTAAAAGAAATTTTAAGCCTAGATGAATGATTGCTAGCATGAAAATGTATACAAAATCCGGCTTATTACAACTAATCTCTTCTTTTACTAATTCGTCTGCATCAATTATAACGTTGTCGAATTGACACTTATGTACATTTAGTACACGGCGTGCCAACTCTCCTAGTTATAATTGCGCATACTTCTAGTAACTTATCTCTGCATCAATTCATTAAATCTTATAACTTTAACGTTGTTAAGTCGATAATATGAAAATCAAAAAAAATCTAATAGAAAAAACCATAGAGTCAAAAGAAATTTTTCGTGGAAACTTCATGAGGGTTATGTGCGATACGATTGAATTACCCAATGGTAAACACTCAATGCGTGAATATATAAAGCACTCTGGCGCTTCTTGCATAATTGCACTTACAAAAAACAATGAAATTATTTTAGAATACCAGTATCGTTACCCTGTAGGTAAAGTTATGCTAGAATTACCAGCTGGAAAACTTGAACCTCAAGAATTACCATTAATATGTGCTAAACGTGAGCTTGAAGAAGAAACTGGATATACTGCGAAAAATTGGATTGAACTTGGCACATGTTTACCCTGTATTGGATATTCAACCGAAAAAATTGTTTATTTTTTAGCAACCGAATTAACCCAAGGTTCTGCCAACCTTGATGATGGTGAGTTTTTAGAAACTATTAGTATGCCATTAGACGAGTTTATGCTCATGGTATACAATGGTGAAGTGACAGATAGTAAGACATTGTCTGGTATGATATTATATCTAGGTTACTTACATAAAAATAAATAATTTTTAAAAATATAGATAAATTTTCTTGCAAAATAGATATATTGTATGGCATAATCTATTCCTCATCTGAGGGCTCTTAGCTCAGTTGGTTAGAGCAGAGGACTCATAATCCTTTGGTCGCTGGTTCGAGTCCAGCAGGGCCCACCACTTTTACATCTTTTATAAAAACCTCTGAAAGAATCAAGAATGTCTAGAGAAACTGCAGGAAATAAAAAAGATTTGAATAACCTAGTATGGCTTGACATGGAAATGACTGGTCTAGACTATTCGACAAATTTTATTCTTGAAGTTGCTGTTGTTATAACTGACAGTAATCTAAATATATTAGATCAATCGCCAAGCTATGCAGTGTTCCAACCAGAAACAGAGCTCCAAAAAATGGACAAATGGAATGTTAGCACCCACACAAAATCTGGATTAGTAGAACGAGTACGAACTTCTACCTATGATATAGGACAAGTTGAAAAAGAGATTTTAACCTTAATCAAAAAATATACCAATAAAGGTCAATCCCCACTTTGCGGCAATACCATATATCAAGACCGTAAATTTATCGTTAAATTTATGCCAAAGCTAGAAGAATTCCTCCACTACCGCACTATAGATGTCAGCACTCTAAAAGAACTATCTAAACGCTGGTATCCTGAAGTCTATAGCAATTTCAAAAAACAAAACAAACACGAAGCATTAGCAGATATATTAGAATCAATCAACGAGTTAAAATATTACCGCGAGAAAATATTTACTGCATAACAAACGCTTCCTCTATCTATCTAAAAAGCCTATTTTAACAATTAACCTTACATTGTATAATTTACACACTTTGCTTTACCAAAACGCTTAACTAGCTTGACATCCAAGCTGTAAAACAAATATGCATCAAACTCAAATATTATTAATATACTATTTAAGTTTGCATTATAGCTACTCTTTTAGGAAAATTCAATGAAATTATTAAATAAAGCTCTTTTAGTGGGAGTTTTAACTGCCACTATATACAATGCAAATGCGTTAATTATTAATGAAAATGTATTTCAAAGTTATGGCGGTGATTTAAATAATATAGCAGCTTCGCTAAAATATGCAAATAATGAACTGAGAGAATCAAGCTATAATAATCCATTTTTTACTGTTGGTAAAATTTATGGCTGTACGGCTACTTGGTTAGGTGATGATTCTCAATGGACATATATATTAACAGCCGCACATTGCTACTCATATACAAGCGAAATTACAGCAGTTATCTCACCACGTGACTTTTGGAGCTGGAATAATCAATTACTTGCTAGTGGTAAAGGATTCTTCTATGTTCCACCAGAAAGAATTAATAAACCAGCAGGATTTGGTGGTGCCTCAACAGACATAGGAATTTTAAAAATACCTAAAGTTGCAATGCCTACAGATAAGAATGGAGTAATCGTACAACGCCCAATACTTAATGACTCATCAAACGAAATAAACAATGTCGTTGAGTTCGTAGGTTATGGTACTTGGGGAGTTGGACTTGATCAAAGTGGCTCATATTCACCAGCTACAGGGCCAAGAAGACTTTGGGCCGCAAGTAAAATATCTGAAATTTTTGAAAAAGATCATGGAATAGGAGCCAAATACCAACCTAATGGCTCCACTGATTATTGGGCAAGATCAGCTTCTGGCGATAGTGGATCAGCTTGGTGGCAAGATCAGAATGGGAAAAAAGTAATAATAGCAACAAACTGCGGTAGTTCCTCAACAAAATCAGTTGGAGCGAGAGTATCAAAATATATAGGCTGGATTCAAAGCATCTACCCAGATGTTAGGGTTCTATCTAAAGGAAATTAATTTAATTATATAAACTACGTTATATTATAACGTAGTAATTTACATATCGGTAGGGTCGATGTCTATACTCCATACAATATCATGTATGTGTTTTAAATTTCCAAGCAATGGTAAAACTGTAGCTATATAATCATGTAAATTATTACGGCTGCTACTTGATAATAGCAACTGCCCACGCTCTTTATTTTTTAGGCGCTGCATTACTGATGGAACTG
>Ga0315906_10000427_pt1 | contig 67599 bp, 76 predicted proteins | sample LakEriMetagenome_4_FD_203526 | JGI IMG/M metagenome (GOLD analysis project Ga0315906, IMG submission 203526) | Freshwater fungal communities from buoy surface, Lake Erie, Ohio, United States - Buoy 2 MA122 | ecosystem: Environmental > Aquatic > Freshwater > Lake > Lake biofilm | place: USA... | reverse complement strand
TAGGTTTCTTTTTAGATTTAGAACCTTTAGAAGGTGCAGTTGAAGGAATGAAAACTCTTATGGAAAAACATGATGTTTGGATTCTAACAAGACCTTCAATTAAAAACACCAATTGTTATACCGAAAAGGCTGAGTGGATTAAAAAATACTTTGGTGAAGATTTTCTTGAAAAATTAATTCTTTGTCCTAATAAATCTTTAGTAAAAGGTGATTACTTAATTGATGATGATCACCGTCACGGTCAAACTGAGTTTGAAGGTGAGCATATTCATTTTGGTAAAAATAAAAATTTTCAAACCTGGTCACAGGTTGTAGAATACTTAATGAGTAAATAATTAAAATAAAATAATATGGTATTAACAGAATTACACAAAGCAGAAATTAAAAAGTATTATGCAGAGATTGAAGATGTTCAATCATTGGATATTTCTGAAATCGTTGAAGAAACATTAGACTATCTCTTAGATGAAGGAATTGTTGAACTTTATGATGATGAAGATGGTGACATGTATGAAGAACTAAATAATTTAGTTTGGGAATATATTGAAGAAGAAGTTCAAGCATGATGAATTATCCACAACCAGGTCGCCTTTATAAACACTATAAAGGAGGAATTTACGAATTCCTATTTATGGCACCACACACTGAAACTGGTGAAACTCTTGTTATTTATAAATCTGTCCTTTTTGGTTCTTACTACGCTAGACCTTTAGATATCTGGAATGGAGTAACAGAAGATGGTGTAAAAAGATTTGAAATTTATAACGGATAATCATGCAACATCATGATATATAACTATATATTTTGGATTTTTCGAAAATTTTTTATTAATTTTGTAAATTATGAGACTTTTATATTTAGGAGATATTCATGGCAGTTTTAGCATCATACATCAATACGTAAAGATTTATGGTATTAAAGATGCTCACATAATTCAAGTTGGTGATTTTGGAGTTGGCTTTCAAACTTTAGAAAAAGAAAAACGAATGCTTGAAATGTATCACCCTTTATTGGTGAAAAATAATGTTCATGTCTGGGCTATTCGTGGAAATCATGATTATAAACCACATTTTGACAAAGATCCTTTTGAACTTACCAACATTCACTTGATACCTGACTATACGGTTTTAGAACTTTGTGGTAAACGTATTCTTTGTATTGGTGGGGCTGTCAGTGTTGATAGAACTTGGCGTTATACAAAACTTCAGAAAGCAGGTATTTTTGAAAATCAAAGTTTAGGAAAAGAAAGCTGGTGGCCGGATGAAACTTTTATTTTAGATAGAGATAAGTTAGGTGAAATGAGAAACATTGATATTGTTGTTACTCACACAGCACCTCACTATTGCGAACCTGATAATACTTTTGGATTTGGTCCCTTTGTTGAAAATATCGTAAGAGAAAGTGGAGACAAAGAATTAAAAACTGATTTACTTGTAGAAAGACAACAAGTGACTGATACTTTTACTATTCTAAAGATGAATAATAATATCACACATCATTATTATGGTCACTTTCATAAAAGTGATGTTATGAATTTTGATGGCATTAAACACCGATTATTAAATGTAAATGAGCTATGGGAAGAGAGAGATTAACTCTCTTCCTTTTTTAAATATGAGAAGTCAAACTGCTATATGTATTCGTTGGAAATTGACAGGAAGAATGGAAATCTTTGTCAATTTAGGAAAATTATATTCTCGTTATTCTAATGACCAGTTAGGGGTTAGTCGTGCAACTTTAGATAGAAAAAACTTATTTGATGGTTATCAAAACGACACGATTGAAATACTAAAAACTTATGTGAAGTAATTATTTAGTTGTCACTTCGACGAAAGATTTTTCTTCAGCTGGTTGGATAATTATTTGATTTCCTCTATAAAAGCAACCATACTCTCTATCTTCTATTTCCTGTAGTTCAGAATTTACCATATCACAAAATGTGCCGATTACCTCTCTATCTATTTTATTTAGGTAAATCCACAATTCATTTTCATCATCACCTTCTCTATACATACTTTCATTATCAATTTTTTCAATTCTTATTCCTCTTGCATTGAAAAATCTTTCAACTTCATTTATTCTAACATAAAGTTGCCGCCATTCATAATGAGATATGAATTTGTAAGTATCGTCTCCAGTATCTTTTGGAATTAATTCTAAACGGAGGGTATTTGATAAACTCATATTGATATTAAAGTCTTCTAATCTATCACCAGCTGCTAAAATATCATCTATATCCTCTGTCAATTCTTTTAACTTTGTGATGAGTTGTTCGGCCTCTTGCATCACAGAAAGGTCTAACTTCATATTCCAAGAAATTATCCATTTTTTTGACTTACCATATGAAGAAGTAGATACATCAGGATCTCCGAATTTATCAGTGATATAAAGAAAGTTTTCTAAAATTTCCTCTTTAGAAATATCTACGGACTCAAAAAATTTTTTAAGATGTTTCATAGAGTATATATTAAACTCTATGAACTATTTTATATTTGTTGAAATTGTTTTATTATATCCTCGGCCGTTCTTTTATCCATAGAAAAGATGTGTTCGCCAACTTTGATTTTAGAAATATTCTTAGTGACTGAAATAATGGTGAATTCTTTATTTCCTTTATAGATAATATCTTTTTGTTTCTCAATTGATCGTATAACCATAGAGATTAATCCAACAATTTCATTTTTTGATTGAAAATAAACATATCTATAGTCGGAACTATCTTTCACAAAAAGGACAAAACGATTTTCAGGATTCGTTAAATACTCAGTTATATAAAAATTTTTGTTAGTTGAGAAGTATATATTTCCAGCACTTACACTGTCTAATTCTTTATAATTTTGAGAGAAAATGTAAGCTGGAATTGTTAATAATAATGTTAAGATAATCTTTTTCATAATAATAAATTTAGACCTTTATATAAAAAATAAAAGGGAAGTTTTCACTTCCCTTTTTTTATGCTAATTCTTCAACTTTTTTTTCTTGAAGCATCATCTCATATGCTCTCGCTAGTCTTGTCATTCCGATTCCACCACCAAATCTTGGAAAGAAATCATATTGTAAGAATACCTCGAGTTCTGCTTCTACTCTTTCTTTACCGAACAACTCAAAAAGTTTTTCTGAATACTTACCATCTTCAATCGTATAAAACATTTCTTTCATTTTTTCAGTATCACAACTTCTTTCAGCTGAACCGATAGTTTCTTGACCGTAAAGAATAACGTCTACTTTATTGAATATCTCACCATTGTTATGTTGCATATTCCAGAAAGGATTTGTTCTTCTTGGAAAGTTTTGTAGTGAAACTACAGATCCTTTTTCTTTCCACATTCTACTTTCATGTTCATCTTCTAATATAGATACGCCTCCGTATTCTTCACATACATCGTTATAGTTGACCTCAACTGGTTTATCGAATCCTAAATATTCTAATAATTCTGATTCTAGTTTAAGTAGTTCTTTCATTCCGCCTTTTGATTCAAACTCAAACATTGGAAAAATTAATTCATGTCTTCCTGGAATTGGTTCTTTTTCTTGTCGGTAAGATGTTGAAATACAAAAACACCCTGGCCATTCTGGGTTTTTTAATAATTCGTGTTCTAACCACATTTGACCTGTTTGTGGAAGTGGCCAAACTTCACCACAATAATTATAAGTTGTAATCGAATGTGGATTTTCACAAGCTGCTAAGATTGATAATCTTGATTGTGTTGGGACTTCAATAAATCCTTTTTGTAAAAAAAATTCTCTCATCTTTTGAACAAGAGAATTATAAGTTAAAGTGTTTCTCATAAGAAATTTTTTTTTTGATACAGAAGTGAATCTGTTCAAAAATAATTTTACACTAAGTGTATATATGGAATATTTATTTACTCCTTAATTATTTTGCATAAAAAAACCTCATATTTCTATGAGGTTTTAATTATTATTTTTTTCCACCAAATAAAGGTCCTTGTCCTGAAGCCTTCATATGTTTATCTGCTATCCACATTATAAGAGAAATAAATCCACCGATTAACATTAAAAGACCGTACCAAGAGTATGATAGGTTACCACTAGCTTCTCCGCTGAGAATTACTCTAGCTCCCATTGCTTCTGTACCAGCAAGAAACATAGATGCTAAACTACCAACTAACCAAAGTACTTGTTTTCCAAATCTGAAAACCCAAGATAAGAATTTTTTAATACTTTCAATAACTGTTGAGAAAAAATTTTCTTGAATAGGTTGTTCTTTAATTACTTCTTCTAACTCTTGTACTTTTTCTTCTGATCTACCACCAACTATATCTTGTAGTTTTTGAACATCTTCACTTGTTGGTAAATTACCTGTTTGTTCAGCTTCACTATAAATCTCCTCAAGTTTAGCTTGTAAAGCTGTATCAGTTTGTAATAACTTAGAAATTTTATCATATCCTTCTTTGATATATTGATTTCTAGTTTGAGCACTAAACAAACCACCTAAAAATTCTTCATTTGTTGGTTCGTAGTTAAAATTTTCGTATGCCTTTAAGTATTTCATAGTATTTTATTTTTTTTACTTAAGTTTATATATTTAATTTAAAAACTCTTTTTTTAAATATTTTTATTATTTTTTTTGGTGTTTTAAATAAAAGTATATATATTTGTCAAATATAAATTAAAACCACTACAATATGTCAAATTTTAATCAAATTAAAGAAAAAGAGTCTCAAAAAACAAAAGATTTTTCTAGTAAACAGTTATCATTTTATATTAGAATTCATAAAATAATGTTGTTTTTCTATACAAATTTCTTCTGTTGGACTTTTAGCATGGGTGCTCTTTTATTGGTTCCTTACTTCTTACTAAATAATCCAATTGGTTACTTAATAACGGTTGTTTTTCATCTTATTAGTTGGGAATTTCATCTTAAAGGTTATATCAAAGAGCATGCGACAGATGATAAAAATGAACTTATTATGACAATTGATGCGTTAAAACAGATTCGTTCCGAAAGAAAATAAAACCTTTGTAAAAACAAAGGTTTTTTTATTTATATAATTCTTATGATTTTACCAATTTACGCTTATGGATCATCTGTTCTGAGAAAAGAATCTGATGAAATCGAAAAGGATTATCCTGAATTAGACAAACTTATAGATGATATGTTTGAAACAATGTATGCAGCTGAAGGTATTGGACTTGCTGCTCCCCAAATAGGTAAAAATATCAGACTAATCGTTGTTGATTCTAAATCAATGTCGGAGGATTTTCCAGGAGAAAGTTTAGATAATTTTAAAGAAGTATTTATTAATCCAATTATTGAAGAAGAATGTGGTGATGATTTTACTTTTAGAGAAGCGTGTCTTTCACTTCCAAGAATTTCAGAAGAAATAACAAGACCTTCTAAAATAGTGTTAAGTTATTATGATAGAGATTGGAACTTGGTTGAAAAAGAATTTACAGGAGTTAAGGCTAGAATCATTCAACATGAATATGACCATTTAGAGGGTGTTATGTGGATTGATAGAGCTTCTGCTTTAAGAAAAAACTTATTAAAATCAAAACTGGATAAAATCAGTAAGGGAAAAGTTTTTCATAAATATCCTATGAAATTTCCTAAATGTTAAAACTTTTGATTTTGATTTAATATATCTTTTATAACTTTTAAATTTTATTATTATGGCAAAAAAATTAGTATGGTTTGAGTCTTACACAACAATTTGTAAATACTCAGCGGAATTAACAGATGAAGAAGCTCAACTTTTTGAAGATGATGAAGAAAGATTCTTTGAAGAAGTTGATTTTAGAGGAAATCAAGATCTTGAATGGGATAAAATTTCCAACGAAGACGAGTATGACTTCGATATTGAAGATGATGAAGAATAATTAAAATAATTAGATATGTATCAAATTAGAAAATGTGAAAGAGTAACCATTTGTTACTGTGCTGAACCAGCTACTTTAGACCCTGAAAAATTCCGAAATATATCAGTTCCCTTTGAAGGAGAGACTGAAGAAGAATTTCTTGATTATATCAGTCAAAATACTTATGAATTTGAAGATATATGGGATGAGTTTGATGAACAAACTCAAGAACAATTAGGATATATACTTGAACCAGAAATGACTGAATATGCTAATTCAGCCTGGAAATTTGAGGATAGTTGGCATGAATCTGGTAAAGTTGATGAAACTTGGACAAAAACGGGTGGATTTGAAGTTATTCATACAACAGATAGAGGATATTAAAATTAAAAATCTCACAAAAGTGAGATTTTTTTTTGTTATTTAAAAAAAGTGCATTATATTTGTATTCATAAATAATTAAATCACTACATCATGAAAACATTTAACGAAATTAAATCAGAGTTTGAGTCCAAAAATTACTCATTATCAGACCTTAAAAAAGGTGTAATCTTATATTCAGTTATCAGATTTCTATTCACCGAGATGTTTACATTTTTAGTATCCACTATTCCTTTCTTGATAGGGATTGGTATTATTACATCACTTTATGGTTTTACTGCGGGAACATCATTTTTTTATTTGATTATTCATTTATTATTTTATGTTTTTTATGTAAAAGGTGTTTATAAAAAACAAATGAAACCAACTCTTGATGAGGTTAACATGGTCATTCAAGCATTAAAAGAGATTAAAAAAGAGAAATCTATTAAATAAAAAACCCACCAAATTGGTGGGTTTTTTATTTTTTAAAAAATCATATTAGAATTTTGTTCCGTATTTTTGTTGTCTTTCAACTTCATCTGCTTTATGACTCAATGTTCCACCAACTACAAAAGAAAGAATAACACCTAAGAATCCAGCTCCACACATGATTGCTTGAGTTCCTCTATCAAATTCACCAATGCCAGTTAAGTCTCTTAACCACAAAGTTATATCGTATCTTTCAGCTCCAGCAACTATAATAGATGTTATTGCGGTAGCAGCACTTGCTAAGAATCCACCAATTCCTAAAATTTTTGACATTGTTCTGTAGAAACCTGCGGATCTTGTTTTTAACCAATTCCATGCATCGGAAAAAATATTTTCTTCTACTGTAACTCCTGACTTTTCAGCCTCTTCTATCATTGCTTTTGCTGCAAAATCTGGATCAGCTAATTTTTCTAATGAAACTCCTAATTTAGCAGCTATTTTTTCAGCCTCAGCTAATATATTTTGTTTCTCTTCTTCTGACATTTTATTTACTTCAGATCCGATAGTATCATATAACTCATTATATGATGAATTTTCTTTTATAGAGAAACTTTCAAAAGTCTTAATGTATCTCATAATTCTAATAATTTTCTTTTATATATTTAATTTTAAAACTCATTTTTAGTTTTTTAATTTAATATATATTTTATGAATAGTATTAAAAGATTTTCGCAGTTTTCAATAAATGAAAATAGCGAATACAAACTTCCAGCATCAACTGGTGATTCTGAACAAGATAAGGAAACTTTTTGGTTTTCTACTGAAGATGATAAAAAATCATTGGTACTACAGTTGTTTTTGGAAACAATAAAGAATTCTGTTGAGGGTGGGAAAAAACTAAAAGATAAAGAGATAAATGCCCAAGACTTTTGGTGTTCATACAAACCTGGTAACAAAAGTATAAAATATTGTTATGAATTTTGGACACCTGATGAAGACTTAGTAAAAAGATCTAAAGGTGAATTTGATGGACATGAGTGGAAATTAGAGGCTGAAGTGCCTTATGATATAATAGAGAAATTAAATTCTAAGAGTATTTCAATTGAAGCTGCTAAAAAGAGAATTGAACAAGAATCTTCATGGTCACTTTTTGATGGAATGAGCCAGTCAGCTCTTATTAAAAGAGATGGATCTGGGTGGCAATTAGCCTATTTAATGGGTGGTGCTCAAAGAGATATGTGGTTGAAAGAACAATCAAAGAAACATGATTGGAAACCGCAGTGGTTGAAGAATTTTTCATCTTGGTTTACTGATAAATTTGCTTAATCAAATTAAAAAGTCTCAAAAAATTGAGACTTTTTTTGGTAAATTACCAAAAACATATTATATTTGTATTAATAAAAAAATCCACTATGAAATTAATTAGAGTAAAAACCGAATTGACTCGTTTAGAACTTATTTCTAAGTTTGACACTATTTCACTTATTGATTTGGAGGTTATTTTTAATATGAGTAAATATTTTGATTATTTAGATTTTACATACACCCAAGATAAATCTGGTTTTTTCGCCATTATGGCTGATTCTTATCGAGAAAGAATTGAAGATTTTTTACAAAAAAACTCAATTAGTTATAATTATAAAGATATCTCAAAAGATATTTTCTTTGATAATCCTGTTGAGTCTAATTACACAGATGATGATGGTAAAGATATTTCGAAAAATGTTAAAGATTTGTTTTTAAAATACAAAAAAAATCACACTACACAAGATGATGTTTTGGATAAAATATTAGAGAAGGGAGTTGATTCATTAACTGATTTTGATAAAAACATTTTAAAATAAAAAAACCACCGTTTGGTGGTTTTTTTTGTTAATTAATTATTTAATGAAATTCTACAAACTTATTCCTGTAGATCCTTCCCAACCAGTTGGACCACCTTTAATATTATCATATTCCTCTTTCTCTTCCGGTGTCATGCAATCCAACTCATCTCGTAGTGCATTAATCGAAAGACGAGGACCGTCTCCTTTGTATATAGAAAAGGTTCTAATAAGTTCCGGCATGATATTCACATCATCATAATCTCCAATTAAACTTTTAAGGAGTTCTTCTCTTTTAGATAATTCTTTTTCTGATTTAATCTGGTCAATAACTTTTCTTACCTCATTTTCATCTTTTTTTGATATATACATGATTACTTTTAAGTGATCTTCAACTACATCACGTGTAAATTTTTTCTTCAATTCTCCAAAAAATCCTTCTTCCTCTTCATTAATCGGTGAAAAACTTTCAAATGTTTTTAGATATTTCATAATCTTTTATTTTTTTTTCTAATTTATATATTTAGTTTGAAAAATCATTTTTTAAAATTTTTTAATAACTTTATTGAATTTATAACCAACTCCTAAACTAAGGTTATGAATTAGTTTCACATCTGATGTACTTCTCCAATTGACAACATCTTGAATTATAAAACTCAACGATTTATTAAGAAGAATACTTACTTTACTATTTCCGTAAATGATAATATCATCAAAATTAGAAACATTAGGTTGAAAAAAGTATTCAGAATAAAAAGATATATTCTTTTTTTCTATCTTTAATTTTGTTCTTAAAGAGTGTCTAAAAAGATATTCAGAATCATTTACAAAGTAGTTTGAGCTCTGGTAAATTGTTGCGTAAGATAAAGATATTTTACCCCAAATGTATTTGAATTTTAATCCACCTCCAATTCCTAACCAATTATCTGAAGTAATTTGTCTTATAAGTGAGTAATTATATTGGTGTGTGATAAACAGGTCCCACTTTTCTTTTTCATATCCAATATTTTGTCTTTGGTTGAATTCATTTTCTTTAAGACTTGGTGAAAATCTTATTGAATAGTTTGTTGAAAAGTCGTAAGATATTTTTTTAAAGTCTATAGAGTTATTGCCTACATAGTTAAAACCGAATGTTGTGTTTTTATTTGTTGATAAAATACCAGTAAAGTTGTTGTCTAATTTAATTTCTGTTTGTGACCAACTAAAAGTACATAGTAATAAAAATAAAAATAATAATCTCATAAGATATATATTATTTTTTGTTTTAAATTAAATATATAACAAAAAATAATTAAGACTATGGCAAAGAAAACCACTACATCATCCGTAAAACTTCACATCGCTAAACCTCATAAAAAGAGACCAGGTGTACATTCAAAGAAAAAAAACTGCAGGAGTAAAAGTTCTAAAAATTACAGAAAAGCTTATAGAGGACAAGGTAGATAAAAAAAATCCACTCAATTGAGTGGATTTTTTTATTGAATTTCAACTACTTCAATATCAAAGACTAATTCTTTTCCGGCTAGTGGATGATTACCATCTATAATAACGTTTTCTTCATTAACTTCTTTGACTGTAACGTTGAATGATTGTCCGTTATCTCCCTGTGCTTGTAAAGATTGGCCAATCTCAACTGGACCTGGCATCTGGTTCATAGGAACTGAAACGATTAAATCCTCTCTAATTGCACCATATGCTTCTTCGGCTGGAATATTTACTGTAACTTTATCACCTACAGATTTACCAACAAGAGCCTTTTCAAATCCAGGAATTAATTGACCAGAGCCCATTTGAAATTTTAACGGGTCTCTACCCTCTGACGAGTCAAACATTTCACCGTCAGTTAATTTTCCTGTGTAGTGAACTGAGACAATTTTACCATTTTCTATCATAATATGCTTTATTTTTATATTATAGTAGAATAAATTTATTAGTTGTCTTTATTTTTATAATTCTTATAGATAGTTATAATTATTACTATTATGGTTAGTGGTATAGCAATAGAGTGTAATATTTTTTCTATTAATTGCATTAATTTATAATTTTTTCCAAACAAAAAAAGTTGATTTGTCTTTTTGATTCTCTACATATCCTTCTTCGTTAAATTGACTTTCATTTAAATAACAAATGAATTTATGTCCTTTGTATTTTGTTTCTAAACCAGGATAGGAAAGTGAACCACCATCATAAAATAAATCTTGTCTCTTAATTAATTGATTTTCATTAACTTCTATTCCAAGTTCTTCTTTTATTCCACGTAATCCAGCTAATAGCGCATCTTCGCCAGCTATCATTTTTTCGGATACGGAGTTAGGCATATTTCTTCTTCTGATTCTACCATCTTTAAACTCTTGTCTGTCTTCAAATAATCGCCAAGTTTCTCCTTTATTGTTTCTGAAATAAATTTTGATACCGACAAATTCTATGTACCTTATTAATAAGCCATTTTTCTCCTCAAGGTAACATTCTTTCTTTTCTATCTCATCTAATAGATTTTCTAATGTTTTAGATTTTCCTTTTCCCCAAAGATGGAAAGGTATATCGTATTTAGTAAGAATATTTGATAGATTTATGAAATCGTTGCCAAATTCTTCAAATAGTTTTATCCATCTCATAGACTATATATAAACTTTATAAAATAAAAAGATAAAAATAAAAGTGGAACAATTTGAAAAACATAAAAAAAGTTTAGAAGATTTTTTACAGAATATAAATTTTATATATTCTGGTGATGTAATTAATTCTATAGATAAGACTTATTCACAAAAATTAAAACACTCTTCATTTTCCTCAAATCTTTTTAAAAACATTATGATTGATGTTTATAATTGGTCATTTGAAAAAATGAAAAATGTATCAAAAGAGATTATTGTGCATAGGAATAATTTTACAGATGTCTATGGATTGATGGATAAAATCCCAATTAACCCTAAAATACTTTTTTACTCAACGAATTCAAATCTAAATTTGAATTTAGGAAGTCATGTTTTAGAATCTGAACATGACACTGGATATCTACCGAGTTATTTCACGCGTAGGTTTAAACTTATGTCTCATAATAGAGAAGTTTCGGCTTATTACTCACCTTTAATAGAAGATGATTCAGATGATTGTCATTTTTATTTAATTGATGAACCAATACAAAGCTTGGTTTGGTCTTTGCAAAATATGAGATATTCTATAGAAAGTTCGTTTTACGATAATGAGCATATAATTAAGATGCCAATTTATAATTGTGATTTTAATTCATACAAAATAAGAGTTGTCAATACTCAAAAGTTGAGAAATAATAAAATAAATTCAATACTAGATGATAATTGATTTAAATAAAGATAACAATTTAGGTTATGCCGAGACCAGTTTTGAATTATCTCAACTTAAATCAAATAAGTTGATTAAAGAAATAGTTATGCAAAGAAATAAAACAGGTCAGAACTTTATGATTGTTCCTATGTCTATCTATAATATTTTAGAAGCAAATAAATCTTTTAAATTTGCACCATTAGATTCGATTATGAGTGAAGATCCTTTAAGACACATGGGTTCAATAAATGGAATTGAGGTCTATTTAGATCTTTTTTCTCCATCAGATACGATTATTCTCAGATATGATAAAAGTACTATGAGAGATAATAAAATAGATGCTTTACTGAATGGTGAACAACTAAAAGAAGAAATTGAAATTACAATTTTGAATTATTAAATGATTCAAATTTAGCAATTATTCTCTTGTTATCATTATCAATGGTCATTAAACTTTTTCTGTCAGGTCTCATTGCCTTTTCAGCGCCAGCTTTTAAAAACTCTTCTTTGCTTACTGGTTTCGCAACACCTGTGTTTTTATCAACAAGTTGGTACTCAAAACTTTCATTTGTATCTTGACCATAAAGTTCAATTCCCTTAGTATCATAAGTTACGGTTTCACCAGCATTCACTGCATCTATTTTTTCCTTTAAATTATTGACAAAATCCTTTGCTATTTTCTTAAGTAAATCTGTATAGTTTTCAGTTTTATAAACTATTTTCATTACCTTTTTGTTATAAGCTAAGAAATTTAGTCCTGAAATGTTTGTGATTGAAGGATGACCTCCTGAATTCCTGATGATTAATTCCCATACTGGAATTTTTAATCCACTTAAGTAGTTTTTTTGTTCTTTAGTCAATTCTTCATAATTTGTATCCATTGCCTCTTTTAGTTTACTATCAGGTAGACCTTCAAATATTGTTATTTTATCTCTTTTTGATACAATGCCATTGCTTAACATTGATTTAATTAGGTTTGCGATGTTATTTTTCGCACCTTCGATTTGTTTTTTTGAAATATCACTAACAAATGTTTCAGATTCTTTAAATTGATTAGTTTTTCTGAAAGGTATTAACTTATTTGTAGCATTTAAACCTAATCTTCCAACAATATTAACAAATTCTTTTATTGAATCAATTTCAGTAGTTTTAAATTGGAATTTTTCACCATTGAAATCTATGATTACATCAATATCTTCATACTTTTCAGAGTTTGCTCTAAAGTCAATTTCAAGCACTTTGGTCAAAATATTAGTGACTTTTTCCTGCTTGTTGTAGATACAATCAATATAGAATGCCTCTAAATCTGAAAATTTAAATCCTATACCAACATAGCTGTCTCCAATCGCTTTTTGCATACTTCTCCAATCTTGCGATGTTTCATAAACTTGTTTGATAGCTTCAAGTGATATAAAATATCTTTTGAAGACAGATTCGTAATTACCCAAAACCTCTTTGGCGATTTCGCCTAAATTAATATCTTTTAATTTTTTTTCTTTGAATGGATTACAAGATACTTGTATAAGACCCATTGGCCAAACTATACATAAAAACTCAGAATCAGGAGTGTTTTCAAAAACAACGTATCTATCATAAGAACCCGGTTTCATCATATCACCACCGCCGTATTGTTGAATTATCTTATATTTTTCATCATAAGATTTGTCTTTATAGGTTTTCATTCTTTGCTTATATGATGATAAGTTTTTGGCTAAGTCCTCGGGATCAGCAAGAGTTCCTAGTTTATCATTTGTTTTAGCATATTTAATATAATGACTAAGATTATTGAACATTGAATATAAATTTGGAGAACAATCCAAAACTAAACATTCTAATAAATTCCTGTTAATGTGATCTCTTTTACCGTCTAAAGATTTACAAGTGATTCTTTTATTTTTATACGCTAATAATAGTCTATTTACAACAAAACCTAAAGTAAATTTAATTTTCTCAATTGGTTGATTTTTATCCAATTTAAAAATTGATTGATGTAAGTCTTTTGGTTCAATATTCCATTTTAAAAAGTTTGCAGAATCTATTGTTTGTATAAATTCTATGTCACCTTGAGGAAAAATTTCTTGTTTTGCTATTTCTCCAGATATTGTTTCAACATTAGATCTTGAATGTTTATAATAAGTTGATTTTGTATCTTCAGCACCTACTTGTTCTTGATGGTGGTCAGTTGCTATTGTAAACATTGGCTTCGAATGTGCGAAGTCAACAAGAACTGCTAAGTTTCCTTCCTTTGGTAATTGAACAGCGAATTCTAAACCACCATACTGAATTGTGTGACAATCAACCGTCTCTATGCCATACTGACCTTTTAACACTTGTTTCATTGCTAATGCTGATGTAACTCCGTCCAAGTCTTTATGAAAATAAATCTCACATGTTCTTAGATTACCGACAACCTCTGTTAGGTCAGACTTATTAGCCGAAACTGATGGTTTTTTATCCATAGCTTGTGTTCCTACTAACGCTTGGTCAATGTTATCTAAACTTTTAGCTATTTTTTTAAGGTTTCTTAGTCCAACTTCTTCATTAATTGGTTCATCGGATTCTAAATCCAAAAATAACCTGTAGTCTTTTATTTTCATATCTTTATATATTAATTCTAATTTTTATTTCTTTATCGGTTTGCCGTAGCCTTCAATTCTACCTTTCTTATCACCTTTTGTCTCGTCTTCGTATTTTGTGTCAAAGAAATTGTCATGATCTGTTACGATTTTAACATCAGAATCCATAGTCGCATATGGGCCTAACTTACCAGATCTATAAATACCACCAAACATATCGCCGTTTAGATAACCATCCATAAAATAGCAATTATCTAATTGTGATGATTCAACTCTACAATTTAATATTTTAGAATTCACAGCATCGGTGTGTTGTAATTTAGACTTGGTTATTTGTGAGTTATTTATTTCTGAACCAACGAAAAAGCAATCTTCAAAAATACCTTCTACTTTACAATTAATGAGTTCAATGCCATATACAGTCGATGTTGATTTGACATTTGCGTCTACAACTTCTATAGTTTGTGTTGCTGTCACATAATTTACAATACACTCTTTTAGTTCTTGAGTTGAATCTATTAAGTTAAATAATTTATTATAAATTTTATTATAATAAGCAGATATAACATCATAAGCATTATCTTGGTCAATTTGTATTTGTATTGTTGGAAAGTCAACAATAAAATTATCATATTTTGATAAATTTTGATATGTTTTTATGTTTGTCTCAAGATATTCTTCAAGTTTATTAATATCTTCAGAATTGAAATCAGCATCTATAGCATCAAATGTGTTTATTATAAATCTTTCCATAAAATATATCAATTGACCTATATTTTTTTCATAATCTTTACCACCGATATATCTATATTCTAATCTTTGACTTTCTTTATCATTGTTAATGTGTAAAAAATTTATACCGTAATATTTATCACTAGGTAGTCTCATATTGTTTTTTACTACGTTTATAGGTATATTAAAGAAATCATATTCTTTATAAGGTATTATTTTTTTAATTGTTTTTGCATAGATACTGCCTTTTCTGGTAGGATAACTTCTGTATATTTCTTCTTCATCCGTATTTAATATTAACTTTAAAATATTTATATCGTTTAAGTTTTTTTCTTCGTTATTGAATGATAGATTGTAGTGTATAGAACATTTTTCATTGGTGTAACCATAGTTTTGGATAAACTTTAGTATTTTTATTAAATAGTATTTTGCATCAAAAAAATCCAATGGTCCGGTAACTAATTCAACCATGTTTGAGCCACCGGAAAGATCTGGTTCAATTTTAAAATTAAGTTCATCTGGTGTAAAATCTGAATGATATTGTCTAAAACCCCAGACTCTTACTGGTTTCATTTCTTCATTTAGCATTTCTAACGTTTTATAAAATGAAAGGTCTTTCATATAGAACTCAAACTCAAAACCAACTTTAGCTGTCTTCAATTTATTAGATTGATTCAAAAATTTATCAGAATATTTCTTCATACCTTCTATATATTAAATATTTTCTCTGAAAATAATTTTTTATAAGGAGCTTATTAATTGGATATATAGATTTATAAAATAAAGAAAATGAATGGAGTTTTTCTGCGTCTATTGCAAAACAAGGAAGAAATTTGATAAGTTTATTAAAATAAATCGAATAAAGAATAAATATATTATAGATATAAAGAAAATTCTTGACGAAGAGGAGGTAGATTTTAATGATGATAAAACTTATTTAAAAATAATTGTGTTTAATAAAATACAACAAGCAATAGACAAAAAGAAAGATATTTATTATTTACCAGATTTTGATAATGATTTTTCAATAGAAAAACTACTTAATCTTAAAAAGATACTTGGTGAAAATAATTTCAATGTTTTAATATTCTATAATGAGTTTAGAAAAAGTCCTGATATTATGGACGATGTCTTATCTAATTTATCAAAATTTTCAAATTCACAAATCATCAGGGACTATTAATTTAATATATAAAAGAAATTAATTATCTCGACAAATGGCAAATACTTATAAACTTGGTGGTTCTCCTTTGGGTTTAATAAATATTTTATCTCGACCTACTAGAGATAATATGTCAACCTTTAACGCTGGCAAATCAAGAAACGTAAATGTTATTTCTTATAACAGAAGTAGACCACAAGATACTGGTGTTGTTCAAGGCGGTAAAAACGTTCAGGCACCTAGATCTTTATTTACTGGTGGTTCTATACCAAGATTTTATGCAAATCCAGATCCTTTAAATGAAGGTGAAGTTGATGAGTTAGGTTTATCAGCATCTTCTCAATTTACTAATCCAGCTTCTGATACTTATAGAACACTTCCATCAAAAATTCATAATGATAGGATGTATGATATGAGTTTACTTAATATCATAGAAAATTTAAGTAAGTCACCTAGTGCTGCACTCCGTCCGGGTGATTTTGCATATTTAAAACATCTTGGTGTTTACCCAAACAATAGATTGATGATATGTCGTAGATTTGGTGGTCCAGTTGGTGATAATATTTTTGGAAAGTCTGCTGGTGTTCCAAAAGCCGTATTAATCGGTTGGAAGCCGGAAGATCAAGATTTTTTAAGTTTTACATTTGGTGAGGAATGGATTGAAGCAGATGCTGATTTTACAGCGGTACTGAATAAAATGGGTCAAGATTTTGGGTTAAATAATTTAGGCGATGCTGCCGGTAAAGCATTTAACATAATACCTCTTCCTGGTTTTACAGAAGTTTTACAAAGACAGGTTTTAGTTTCAATGGGTGTTTTGAGTGGTAGTTCAATTTCTGGTCCATTACCATCGGGTAATCCCAATATCATAAAACAAGCAAAAAGAAGAAAAACTATTGGATATGGTGAAAATGCATCCGGTTTAAAATGTGCTATTTCGGTAAAAATGGAAGTCGAATACGAACAAAAATTTATTTCTGGTATAGATCCTACAATAGCATTTATGGATATAGTTAATAATATTGTAATTTTTGGTACTTCTCGTAGTGATAACTATGGATTATCAAGTGCATTTACTGCTAAATTAAGAAAGTGGATGAATGATCCTGGTAGTTTAGTAAATGATATTTTAACTGGTATACAGGCTGGTATATCAAAAATTACAGGAGAGTTACAAAAGGCTGCTGATAAAGCTCTAAAACTTTTAAATGATGCAGTACCTTCATCAACACCAGCTGAGCCAGTAGATCCTTCACAAGCAGAGGCTGATGCTTTGGCAAAAAATCAAGATTTAGTTGATAAAGCTAAAAGTTTTATAAGTGGATTATTAAGTAAATTAAGTAATTTATTTAAACAATATATTACTAAATATAAAGTTGAAATATTAGGTATCGCTAATGCTTTATCAGGTGCGCCTTCTACACCCTGGCATTTGACATTAGGTAATCCTATGAGACCATTTTTCTGTTGCGGTGATATGTTAGCTGGTGATATTACTTTGACATTTGGTCCCCATCTTGCTTTTAACGACTTGCCCGCTAGTATAAAGGCGGAGTTTACTTTAACAAACGCGAGACCTCAAGGTCTACAAGAAATATTAGCAAAATTTAACACTGGTAATTTAAGAGTTGTCAATATCAAAAAAGATTATATTGAGAGTAATGATACTGGTTCTGATAAAGGTCAATATTTTGATCCTATATTTGACGCGTCTGGTCAACAACTTAATTTACCACTCACGCCTCCGCCTTCTCCAGGTTTATCTGGTGGTAGCCCATCAACCACACAAGATGCGACAACTCAAACAAATGCTGCTACTGATCAATTGAAAAAAGAAAAAGAAGAATTGGATAAGATTAAGGCTGAAAAAGGCGAGACTAGTACTGAATATACAACCGCTAAGGCCGCATATGATAAGAAGGTGGCTGAATTGGCATCACAGGCTCAAAATACTCAAAAAGAAGGTGCAAAGACAGAGGATAAATCAGGAGCACCAAGTGGTGGTAATGTTAATCCAGCTGTTGTTGCCAAAACTGGTGATGAGGTAAATTTAGGACAAGGTAATGCTTCAGTTTTAACATCATTCACAAATCAAACAGTTTTCACTCCACCTAGTTAAAAATAATAATATAAAATGAATGTAAAAGTTTTATTTGAGTCAGTAAAAACAGACGGTTCGCAAGGTGGTCTATATAACCTTTTTGAGCCATACTGGGTTGCCAGAACCGACTTTCCTTTTAATGAGTATGTCGTTAAGAAAGGCGAGGACATGAGAATTGATTTAATTTTTAAATCAATGTATGATATGGAAGCTTTTGAGGTTGAGTACTATTTAGAACAAGTTGATATAATTTTGTGCATTAATAATATAGACAATCCACTTAATATTATGGAAGGTGATATTTTAAAGTATCCTGCATTAGACGCACTTGATAACTTCAGAATTAATGAGGATCCTTTTGTAACTAATAATAATAATTTAACTCAAAAATTATCAAAACCTAATACATCAAGAAAAGTTGATCCTCAAAGAAAGAAATTTTTACAAAATAATTATTCAATCCCACCTACAGTGGCTAAAACTCCTAAGGATCCTGTCGTTGTAAAAGATGGTAAGTTTTATGTGGGTGGAGTATAGTTTTTTTTATAAATATAAATTATGGCGGTATTAAAAGAGGTCAGAGTTAGACCAAGATTTGCTAGTGTTGATGAAAGATTAGGAGAAGTGACACCAAATACAAGTGTTTCCAATACTTCAACCTCTGGTACTTCAGGTACATCTGGAGTTTCTGATTTAGCACCAAGTAATATGAAAGGTGCATTAAGTGATGCAAAAATAGTTGTCTCGGTTAATGATGATAAAACTGAATATTCGGTAGATTTTTTACCAGTCGGGGATCCAAAAGGCACTCTTAATTTTAAAAAGACTACTAAGGCGGATAAGCCAATTACTGAAGATAGTTTAATTAGCGAAATGATGACTACTGCTGCACAAAAAAAATTATCAGCCACTAAAGGTATAGATGTTAGAGCTACACCTGAAAATTATTACAAGATAGTACAAGATCCGTGGCAGGATACTCCAGCAAAAGTGAGAAATTTTGGTTTTGATAAATACTATTTGAATAATGGTGCTGAAATAAATATAGCATGGATTATAAATGGTAAAGAAGCCAATTTGTGGTTATCTGGATATGATAGTAAAACAAAAGAACCTATTTATAAAAATATTGACGGAAATTCACCTGAAAAAGGAAATTGGTTGGGTGGTGAAATTTGGTCTACCAATGGAGGTATTGAAATTGAAACATCAGATAAAACTATTGGCTCTGCTCATTGGTTGAATCCTGATACTTCAAAAATAGAAGTGTATCCTGAAACATTGATAAAAAAATATGTATTGGTCAAATACAAAGACCCAAAAAGTCAGAAAGAGGAATATTTCACTACCAAAGATGCCACGATATTAGAATTTGAAAGGAGACCAAAACCTGGTTCATCTACTGATGCTGGAACAGGAACAAGTGGAACATCTGGTTCATCTACTACAGGAACTAGTGGTACCAGTGCTTCAACATCAGGAACTAGTGGCACCAGTGCTTCCACATCAGGAACTAGCGGCACCAGTGCTTCAACATCAGGAACTAGTGGTACTAGTGCTTCAACATCAGGAACTAGTGGTACTAGTGCTTCAACATCTGGTACTTCCGGAACAAGTGGTATATCTGTAACATCGGGAACATCTGGTTCTTCAAATCCAGCATTCTCAGTAAAATTACCAACGACCTGGAGTCCAGCAATAGAAAAAATTAACTCAGATAAATCATTGATTACTGCAATCATAGATGTTTGGAAGAAATCGACACCAAATTATGAAAAATTGGCTTTATGTGAACCTGATTTTTATCCGACAGTCGAATTAGAATATGTCAGTCCATTTGCCAATGATCCGAATGATCCAGTCAATCAAGAGGCACTAGCTAATAATGAAAAGTACCAGCTTAATGTAAAATTACCAGATTTGTTAGATGTCAAAACAAGAGTTGATATGCCAATGTTTTCAGTTTATATTGGTGATATACCTGCTATTGATCCAGATAATATATTTACTGATGAAATCGAGCAATATCTTCAAGATGGTGATGATGAATTTACTGAAGCTGCTTTTGTTGGTGAAGGTGAAAATATACATACCATTGAAGAAAGAGCTGAGATAGAAGCTGAACAAGCCTCTATAGCTGCTCAATTACCAAACGGCGGCCAACAATTGACAGTGCCACAAGGTTCATATTCGGCTACTGGTCTTGAGCCAGATACACCATGGGAGGCCTCTAAATTAAAAGTACCTCCTGGTTTCAATGGAGTTCCTCTACACACTCAGTGTGATCCTAGATTTAATAAATATGCATATGGTAAAGGTAATAAAACAGTTTGTACCGATGGTTCTACTATTTGTTCTTCAGGATGTATGCCAAGTAGTTTATCGATGATGATAAATTACTGGGCTAAAAAGGGTTATGCTAAAAGTTTTGTAACACCATCAATAGTAGGTCAGTTTGTTTTAGATTATGGAGGTAGAGTTTGTGGCGCCGGTGGTACACTCTTAGGAATTAATAAGGCTAAGTTTAAAGAAACTTTTGGATTAAATATAGAAGCATTTTCAAATATAGGTGATGATAAAGTTGAACTTTTATTGAAAAAAGGTTACCCAATAAACCATGCAGGTAGTACTACTGGTTTATGTGGTGATGGTAGTACAAAAAAATCTTATGGTGCTCACTACTTATGTATGACAGGCATAGATGAACAGGGTAGAATAAGGGTAAATGATTCGGGTAACAATCCAGCAACCGGTAAGAAAGCCATAACTCATTATCCAGGAAAGTGGTCTCAAGCAAATACTAAAAAGACTTCTCAAAGTTTTTTATGGCCTGATGCTTTAGGAAATCCTTTAAAGGGTTAAAATTTACCAAGTTCTTGTTTGAGAATATGGTAAATATCCAGGATTTAAAGTCGAAGAAGCAGTTGCGATATTAAGTAAATTATTCAAAGCAGAAGAATAATCTGAGCCTGTTGCTGATATTTTTAATTCTATCATGCTCGCAACAAAATAACCACCTTGATAAGTTATTGATTCACTTACTAGTGTGCTAATTACTTTACCATTTACACTAGAAGTCGCATAAACACCGGATTTACCTAGTGGTCTCACTGGTTCATAGCTAATTGAAACTTGATATTGTGGATTTGTCATAATTAAAAATAAATTTTTTACTTATTATATATTAAGTTCAAAATTTATTTTTTATACAACTTCAAAGTTTCCCAAAAATTTTCAGCTTCAAAAGTTTTTCCTTCTTTTTTTCCTTCAGTTACAACAAGTTTTCTACCACCATTTTTGAAAGAACCTTTTGATACAAATCCTCCGGGACTTGGATTGTCAAATATAGCAAATCGTTTATTGTTATAAAAAACAATGTAATTTCTTTGAGAGTTATAAAATAAAACTATTTGTCTATCACCAGATGAATTTTTTTGAACTTGCGCTGTATTTATTCTACTTAAAATTAAATCTAATTCTTCTTCACCTGTAAGTTCTTTATTGCCTCTTGCTGCTGCCTTTGCTTCTTCTTTTTCTTTTTCTTTCTGTTCAGAATCAGGTATGAAATCATCAAATTCACTTTTTCTACAAATAGCATAGCTGAAAATGTTATTTGTTTTTGCTTGTTCCTCTATTATAGTAATAAATTGATTATATTGGTTTGTATTTTTGAAAACCTGAGAACCATCTTCTGAGTAGTTAAATACTTTTTCTACACTGCCCGTACTAGATGCTCTTCTAATCCATAAATTAAAATCACCTGTTTCGACTTTAGCTCTATAGTTATATTTGTCTAATTTATCATTTCTATAGATTGCGGCTTCTGTGAATCTTAATGCTTTATGTTCTTCTGTTGAAGAAGGAACCAAATTTCCTTCTGCATTAACATATTCTGGTTTAGTCTTGACATAGGTATCAAGTTTCAATTTGTCGATAAACTGAGCATAAGCTATTATTGGAACTTTATCAGGTAAATTACTAGTTTCTGGTACATAACCAGGAGTTGTTGTTATTTCATATTCAAGTAATTGCCAATTTAGATTATCTTTTCTAAAAAATACATAAAGTGTGTCGTCAAATTTATTCGTTATTTGCCCAGCATCTTTTGTTCTCATTGCTACTAAATTTACGGTTCCTGGATCTTCATAGACTTTGTAACTTTTTGACCTAAGGAATTTGACTAGTTTTTCTAATTTAGGATCAGATTTGATAGAAGAAAGTGACTCTTTTGTTGGTACTGAAGATGATGGTCCTGCCGTTGTTGGTGTTGGTTGTTCATAGGCTGTTTTGGGACCTTCTACTGGTTTGAAATCTTCTTCTTTCTTTTCGGTAAATGTATTTTCTTGTACTGTTGATTCCCAGTTGTCACCTATAGTTGCATCATCTTCTCTTTTTGAAAGACCTACTGTAGTTACTTTATTATTATCGACTATGTTGACATGATGTGATAAAAAAGTAGTATCTCTTAGCGCTTTATATCTTAATAGACAAGATATAAATGCTGGATTTGGAATTACAGGTGCTCCTAAATTACCTAAAAAAGGTCCTGCTTGTGAACCTAGTAAATTTTCAACAAATTCATCAAACCAATCCATCCAGTGATTTCCTAATACCGCTTGTTGTGTGGCTGTTGCATCACCTATATTTATATTTCTATTGTTATCTTTTAAATTAATATCTACTGTGTTTTCAGTTATATTGATATTATTATATTTGTGGTCAATTTTTAAACCATCTTTATCATTTACATAAACTTGAGTTTTATGGTCAAAAATAAGTGATTTCATAGAAATATAATCAGACTCTGAAAGAGATTTCAATTTTTTTTCTAAATTAATATTATAATGGTCTGCATAAATATACTCAGGTTTATTTCCATCACCATCTTCAAAAACTACCATTACAACTTTACCTTTGTCTGGTAAATTAAATTGAAGTCCATTTAAATCTTTCCATGGAAATGCCCAAGGAATTTCTTCTAAAGGCATTTTGTCATAAACGTTCATGACTCTTACTTTTACTCTTCCTTCCTTTTTTGGATCCTTATTATCTTCAACAACTCCAATATAGGTTTTTTTTGCATCTACTTTCATAAATTACTTTTGACCTTTTATTAAATCTCCTAATGCATCACCAGCAAAGCTTAATAATTCTCCTCTGATATCATAGAAGACTCTATTTGCTGTTGGATTACCAGTTATTGAACCAGTATAAACGTTTCTTGGTGGGCTTATTCCATTGATACCTGTGACTTTATTAAGCAACCCTCTAAGAGATCTTCTTACTTTTCCTTTTATTCTACCCAATTCTGATTTCAAAGCTGCTTTTCCAGCATCTAGTGCTCTGTCTGCTCCTTCTTTTGCTAATTTTTTTGAAGTCTCTTTAAACTTTTGAAAGCCAGTTGAGTTTTCTTCTTCAGTAGTCTCTTTTTTATCCTCTTGTTCGTTAATTTTATCATCTGTTGGCGTTGACTCTACTTTTTCACCAGTGACTCTACCACTTGGTATTGATAAAACTATAGGTTCTGTTACACCATTTTGATTATATCTATTTTGTTTTTCCGTATAAAATTTAGGTATAGAGCTATCATTAACACTTCCACCATTTTCTAGTTTTCTATTATCTCTTTCACCTGGGTTACCAACTTTCCATAAAGCACCCATGTCATATCCTACATATTTACCCTGGCCTGTGTCACCATCTGGTACAAATCTTTCAAATTTCATAGTAGAATATTTATAATCGAATTGAACTTGTACGTGCTCAAAGTTTTTTGGTTGTGATAAATCAAGTGCGTCTTCGTGTGGCATTTTATCAAAATAAAATTGACACTCTCTAAGAGAGTAAATGTATCTAGATAAGTTATCTTTTATTACTTCTAAATTATTTCCCGATTTTCTTATTCTGGCAAAGTTTCTCATTTCTGAAATTATGATATCACAATTAAATCTCAATAAATTTTCAGGAACCATGCCTTTACCATTTGGTTTAGACCAATATAATAATTTATAAAGATGTGCTAATGTACCCACACTAAGAGACACACTTTCATGAAAGTCTAAAGTTATAATGTCTTTATTGTAATCAACGATGTAATTTTTATCAACAGGAGTATTATTTTCAATTAATTTTGCTAAACCAGCTATTTTCTGAACATAATAACTTTTGTATGCTTTTTTTCCAGCTTCGGAAATTTTTTGATTTTTTTCTGTATCAGGAAAACCAAAATTACGTGTTTTAGTTATAGAAAGTTGACTTTCATCGTACCTTACAGTTGCTTTTGTCTTAAAAAATTTGGTAAAATGGTATTTAAATTCTTCATAAACTCTTTTTCTTGCGTTTATTTCTGAAACATTTCCTATCAGATTTAGAAAATCTAATACAGAGCCATTTAATAGTGGTGAACTTACATCATCAAAAATAATTTCAAATCCAAAAATTACTGGATCTGAATTTTCAAATGGTGTATATTTGAAGTTTGTTTTTCTATAATCTGCACTTTGGCCTGCTTTATAAAAATCTTCCATAGATGGTGGTAATGTGCCAATTCCGTCTACTATTTGTAAGCCGTGTTTGAAATAATCGGTAGAGTAGTCACCAAATATTGAAAGTAAATCTCTTGTTGAATACGGATTATCTATCAGGTTTTGATTGTTTTTTCTTGGTAAGTCACCTGCTAAGCTCAAATTAAATCTCTCTGAAGTGTCTCTGCTTTTAAAATTTTGAGCAGCGTTGGGAAACCCCGTTTTCTTTTCAATAATTTGGCCTCTCCAGTCTTGATAAATATATCCGTCTTTTTTCTTGACAACTAATTTTGTTTTTCTTTTATCACTTTCTGATTTTAATTCTTTTGATCTTGGCACACAAAGAACTGGAGGTAAGAAACCTTTACTTTTCCAACCTGGATAGAGTTCTCTAAGGACCTCTGAGTTTTTAAAGTCTGAAACTGTTTGAGTTTGTGGCCAAGGATCACCTGTTACATTTAGCGCTACGCCTGATACATCAAGACCAACTCCTGTGAATTTATTTTTCAAGTTTGATATCGTATTACCAACAGAATTAAGAAAACTCTTATCGCTATTTGGCTTTGGTCCAGTCTCCTGGCCGCCTGGTGAATCTGGTAAAGTGTAACCTTCTGGCATACTTAAATTATATTTTGTTTTATATATAAAATAAGTCTTTCTTTTTAGTAAATAGATTTACTATCTGGTAGTAAAAACAATTGAGCCTCTTCTTCTCTTCTTCGCACTAATGCTTTTAATACCTTACCACCTGCACTTCTTGGTCCGTTTAGTATTTCTTTTGCGGCTTCTTTGTAGTCGCCTTTATCTATAGCTTTTTTAATTCTTTTACCATACCCTCTTGATGTGATGTAATAAGCACCAACATTATAACCAAGACTTGTAAGTGCTGCTTTTTGGTAACCTGTTAACTTATCCCAATTAGCACCAATATCTTTACCTATTTGTTTAGAATATTCTGGAATACCATACTTCGCTAATGTTACAACTGCTTCTTCTTTTGTACAAGTATCACCCTGTTTCACCTCGTATTTTACTCCATTTTTCACTATAACTTCAGTACCATATCCCATTCTGTAGTGATTGACATCCCAGGATGCTTTTGATGTGAATCCTTCTTTCAGTGAAATGTAATTTGCTGCATGGTCTTGCCAAGTATTTCCTTTAGTCAATCTGCTAATTTTTCTTGTCCATGGTGACAGACCATCTATTGAGACAGTAGGTGCTGTTTCATTAGAACCTCCTCCACCGTCATTTGTGCCAGTTCCTGTGCCGGAACTTTCTGAAGTGCTTGGTTGATCTGCTCTGTCGTCAATTAGGTATTTAGGAACTTCCTGTGACGCTTCGTCTAAATCTGTTGCTGAAACCTCACTATATTCATCATCAACAATATTCTCATCGAGTTCTGTATATTGATAAGGATTCTCATCAAGAAATGGATTGACTACGCTGAATGTGCCTAGCTCTGAATTTGTTAAAATACCACTATTGCTTACCGTACCTACGTTAAAGATATATTTTCCACTTTTGAATGGTTCTACTATTGCTGGTTGAGTTGTTTCTGGATCAGGTGTAGCTTCTTGTTTTTGTACCGGTACTTCAGATTGAATTAGGTTAAATTTAAACTCCGGTAGATTATGAATATTTTCATAAACTTTTGTAAGTTGTGCATCCGTAATTTGATTATTTTTGAATTTTTCGTAGGCTTCTGTCCATTGTGTAGTTTGTTTAGTACCATAAACGATATCCTTATAAAGACTTGTAAGATAAGTGTTAACTTCTAAATTTATAAAGTCATCCACCGTACTACTTTCACTTAGTTCTTGAGTTTCTAATCTGAAGCCTCTTGTTGTATCTAAATTAATAAATTTTTTTCCTTCTCTTTCTCGAACCTCGTAAAATGGATCATAAAGTGGTTGTTTAGTTTTAGGATTCACCTCTGGAAAAGAGTATATGTGACCAACAAGATAATAATTATCCTTTACTGGTCTCTGTATTTCAGTATTATTCACAATTTTAATACCAGCCAATACTTCAGCATCTTTTTGATTTACTTTAGAAAATTCTTCCAAACTCATTACCCAGACCACTGCGTAAACATTACTTTCTTCTGGATATGTTGGTGGTTCTTTTATTATAAATTTATAACTTTTTGTGTAAGCATTTTCGCTTATAAATCCATTTGATGTGCAAGGTATAAAAGTTTCTTCTGGTTTGAATGGTGGTGATGGTTTAGTTTCTAAGGCTTGAGGTGGTATTACATCAGGATTCCAAGGATTTTGTATTATAGTCCACGGACCATCTTCAATAAAATCATCTTTATATTTTGCTTGTATTTGAAACTCATTATATTTTAGCAGGTTATTAATCACCTCAAGTTGTTTTTCTTCACTTTCTATTATTTCTTTTACACCATCTTTACCCCAAGTGACTCCATTTTGCCCAACAAGTGTTGACCCGGAAGGTGAATATGCTGACATAATAACGGTGTAACTACCATCATCAAGAATAATTTGTGATTTAATAACATATTGAAGTGTTTTTTTATCATTCTTAGCTAAGAATATAACTTTATCAAGTCCTCCTTGATATTTTGGTTTTAATTTAGAGCTTCTAATTCTTACCGCTGTTAAAAGATCTTCGGCTTTGAATCCAGTATTACCCATTTTTTGACCTTTCGAATCATATGCGTATGTAAAATAGTCTAGTACTTTTTGAGTTAGTTGTGCCATAATTTTTAATTTTTAACTTCTAAGGTTATGTTAGTATTATATTGTTGAATTATCAAATCTTGTAGTCTAATTAAACTTTCACCAATAACCCCGTCAACTGGTAATCCGACTTTTGTTCTTCCGCCTTCAATAGGCCCTATAGTTTTTCCATCTGGAAATCCTCCGATTTCGGCTTTTGCTATTCTGTCACTACCTCCTGATTCTATTACTATTTTACCGGTAATCTTTTTATCATTATCAGTTTTAGGATCTTTCATACCTATTATATATTCTTGACCTGCTGGTGTTTGAGTTGGTGTAGGTGTTTCTGATGGATCTCTCAGTTGGTCACCTGATTTTTCAACTGCTAACCAGATTAAATTTGATTGAGATATCATTGGTTCAGAAATATTATCAACTGTCATAATAATCTTACTATCTTTATCTTTTATAGTTATTTGTTTAAAAAGACCTAGTTGCATTTCTTTTTCTAAATAACTATAGTTATAAGAATTTTTAGACCTACTATTAGCCTGTTCTAAAGTAACTTCGCCTTTTTCACTTGGTTTTTGTTCACCAACTGGTGTATCCGCTTGCATAGATTCTGAAGTCTTTTCAGATACAATATTAAAATCAGTTATTGTACCCTCTATATCAACACCGTTGTCTAAGACAGATGTTACTTCTATGATATATTGTTTTCCGTTTTGTTCTACTAAAACCCGTTGACCGACGGTATAAGTACTATTTGGTACAATTTTGTTTTCAGTATCAGGATTCTCATTAATTTCTGCATTGTCTTTTTTATCTGGTTCCACAACTTCCCTATTAATCTCCTCGGCTGTTTTACTTAACTCTCTTCTACCTAATATTACCTTTTGAGAGAGTGTTCCCTTTTTAAATATAAATGAAATTTCTAAAACGGTCCACTCACCTGTTTGTCTTACATTTATTACTTCTGGATCAGTAGCTGTTGTTCTTGGATTTACAAATATGGCTTTAATTTTTTGATATCGATATATGTTGAAATTTGGAGTTGGGAAGTAACATTCAGCCGTGTTATTTGATAACATTAAGAAGTTTCGCACCTGCATATCATATGCAATTGCGTAGTTTTTATGAACGCTATCATAGTCAACTTTACCGCCAAAACTTGGTAGAGTATTGGTCTTCATGTCATCTTCTGTTCTTGTTTCAACGTTCTTAGTTCTATCACCAGTCAAAGCATCAACAACAAACACTAAAAATTTCTTTCCTAATCTATCATATGATTTACTTTCTGTCTGTGTACCATATTGTCTATTAATTTGTTCTGTGTTGTTTGTCACTTTAGCAGGGCTCATAAACGTGAAAGGACCACCATGTGCCTTATATTCATTACTTATAATCATTGGTACTATTTTCTTTTCCTCTGGTGTGTCTGTTGCTAATGTGACACCATTACTTAATAAACCAACATCCGAAGTAATATCTCTTTCTAATTCTTTTTGAACATCTACATATGTTAGGCAGTAGTAATAATCAATGTATGCCATTACAAAAGTATCGTCATTTATATAAGCATGTTGAAAGACCTCTTTTATAAAATCCGAACCTGTGCCATTTTTTCTCGACCAGACTTGCTCATCATCAGTATCAGTTATGTTTGAATTAAAGCCTAAATCCATATCTTTTGCAAATTCTCTTAGTGCATTGAAAGAAGTTGATTTATATGATTTAGTACTCTTTTTATAAAATCCTTTTATATCTAGTGTGCCAAAAATTGTCAATAAACCATTTTTTCTCTCAGAGTTTGAAGTTATTATAAATTGCAGGTGTATGAATTTTAAAACACTTGAACCCGGATTCATAAATATTTGTATTTTGGGGTCTCTTATAGGATTTGACTCGGCTATTCTTAATCTACCTGTTGTATCGTTTATAGTCATTCTTATTTTTGGAACACAATCCTCATAATAAAGCTCAAGATTATCAATATCTACTGGGTTTATCTGAGTTCCGTCATAATAAACAAAGGGAATTGCACCGGTAGACGTTGCTATACTTGCGTTATCTATGTTGTTATCACTAGCTGGATGTACCATTGGTTTAAGTTTTACACGAGGCTCATCTATTTGTGCTATTATTGGTCTGTTACCTGTAATTGGTTTGTCCTCTCCTGTCTGTGGTTGTTCTTCAATTGGCTCACCACTCACTGTCACTGAAAAAGTCGTTCCAATTAGTTGTTGAGAGTTTGATGGTAGAACTTGAATGATATAGTTACCTGGATCAGTAAATTGAATACCTGAGAAATCAGCTCTACCATCTATAGCATCAACTTCAACGACGCCAACTATTTCACCTGGTCCACTAATTTTTTTAAGACTTATTTTACTCTTTATTAAATATGGCAGTGTCGGGTTTGCTTGTGGTTGATTTGCATTTGCAGGATTTGCAGATTGTGGTCCAACCAAACCATCTGATGGTGCGTTTGTAGCAGCGTTAGAAGGTAATGGAGGATATTTTGTTGGACTAGTATATTGAATAAACACTTGTCTAATATCTTGTTGTGTATTTATATAATTTAAAACTTCATTGAAGTCTATACTACTTTCACCTATTTCACCTGGTAGACCTTTTTTCTTTTTACTCAATTGGGTCTCAATATCAGGTCTTCCACCTTTCGATGCGCCGCCACCAGCACCTCCTCTACTTGTTAATCCAACCCATGCTTTACCATCATCGCTTTCTTCTATTGTGACTTTCCAACTCACTACTGAGCCAGTCATTTCAACAGATATTGATTTTATTTTGGGATTAATTTTGCGTTCGTTGTAAATGGCTTTCAAAACGTTATTAACGTTTGTATTCATTCTACCCCCGGTTTTGTCTTTTTTTCTGTTTTCAAAAGAGTGTAAAGCGTCGCCTCCACCACCATAAGGCCAGCCTTTTGTATCATAATTACCTGATACTTGAACAGTTATTCTCGAATTTCCAGTGTTTGGTAGAATTTCAGATTTCCAGGTACCGATTACTTTTTCGGCCCAAGTTTTACTTTGTGGATTATAATCACCATCTTTTGGTCCACTTTTATCAAGTATTATATTCGTACTAGCAACTTCTATAGCCATAAACTATATATTCTGATAGTCAAACTACCCGCTACAAATTTATCTTTATGATTTTATATGGATAGCTTCTTTTTATATAAAACTTTTCTCTTTCTTTAAAGTGTCTAAATAATATATTATTAAAATTTTCCGAATTATATACATCTACTAAGTCAAAAATATTAGCTTTCTTTTTATCCGAATGTAATCTAAGTGCCCTACCTATAGATTGTATAATTATTTGTTCGGATTTGAAAGAATCTGCAAATATTACATTAAAAATAGCGTTAATTGAGACTCCTGTAGATAACGTACCATATGATGCAACTAAAACTTTTACATTTCCTTCAGTTGAATCCATTTGTTTTTTTATTTCTTCTCTCTTTTTTCCGGAAATTTCACCATCTATATAAAAAAAGTCTTTATCTTTTATTTCTTTAGAAAGTTTATTAAAGATAGTTTGACCATAGTCTATAGTGTGAAAAAGTAGTAGAGTATTTGTATCGCATTTCTCAACTATTTTTTTTATAAATTCAAGTCTTTTGTCGGAAATGTGAATGTAGTCCTTTTCTATTTCAAACGCTTCTTTTCCATAACCACCCTTTCTTATCTCCTTAATTCTTGAATCAAAATCAATATCATCGTGGTTCATCAAAACAACTTTTATATCCATAGGCGTTATGATACCTTTTTCTTTTAATTCATTTGCTGAAACCTCGGTAATTTTTGGACCTAAGACAGATTGTATAGTAAGAATCTCACAACTATCATCATCTGGAAAGGTACCTGACACACCGAATCTACAATAAGCATGTTTAAAAGTTTTTTGTAAAATTGTTGTAATTGTTTTTGCTTTTGCACCGTGTGCCTCGTCGGTTACAACCGTGTGAAATTGTTGAAAAAATTCTTTTGGCCATTTTTCAAGAGATTGGTAAGTTCCGATGTAAATATTAGCGTCTTGAGTACCTGAATGTTTTCTTGGTCTTTCGGACATAATTTCTTCTACTCTAACATCACATGGTGAATATTTTGCATCTGGATTTAATACTGAATCAATTTTTTTTTCTCTCATTTCAGTTAAGGTGTTTATACCCCAATTATATTCAATTATATTGTCGTAGAATTGTGTTACGAGAGTTATTGATGGAACGATAATTAAAATTTTTGCATCTGGTTGTATGTGTTTTAGAGTATAGAACATAACAATTGATATGATTAAAGATTTACCACCTGATGTGGCAACTTCTGCCATGCAGTATCTATTTTTTAGGATTTTATATGCCGATTCAATCTGATGATCATAAGGCATAAATTGAATCCATTCTCCGGATTTAGTTCTTACTTTATGAAATTTAAAAAACTCTTTACAGAACTCTTGCACCTTTTCTAAAGTTACATCTCTGTTTATTGGAAAATCAATTTTGTTTTCCATAAAAAAAGGTGAGCCTATTTCTTGACAGCCTTTTAGTGCTTCTTTCCAAAGACCTAAATTAATTTTTCCATTTTTGAAATAAGTTTGTTGTCCATTCCAAACACCCATTTTAAATGCGGGCATAAATCTATAGCCCTTAACATGTCTAGTCAGCCACAAATCTAACTGGTGATATTCTGTTCTGGTTGCCTCTGTAACCACAAGCTCTTCCGACTGTTTATCATATCTAAACTTCATCTCATGATTATATATAAAATAAGGATTTTTGTTTAAACCTTAATTTTTTTGTGGTTTTTTAAATAGGGAGTGTTTTGTTTATGATATATAATAAAAAATAATTATAGTCATGAGTATAGTATCGTTTTTTAAAAATTTGTTTAGTGGGAAGAAGGAAGAAGTTGTTGTCACTAAAGAAGTTGAGGTAGTTGCTAAAGTTGAGGCTCCAAAAGTTGAAAAAGTTGAGGCTCCAAAAGTTGAAGAAAAAGTAACTGCTAAAGAAATCAAGGCTAAGGTGAAAAAAACAAAACCAGAAACTACTGAAGTGAAACCTAAATCACAAAAGAAAGTTGAAGGTGAGTCAAAGCCTAAAGCTAAAAAGCCTTCTAAGAAGAAAGGAGAATAAAAAAAACCCACTTTCAAAGTGGGTTTTTTTTATTTTCTTTTAACTACAATTTCATCAATCATACCGTATTTTTTTGCATCAATTGCAGACATCCAGTAATCTCTGTCACCATCTTTATAAACTCTGTCATAAGTTTGTCCTGTTCTATCAGATATGATTTCATATAATTCTTTTTTCAAAGTATTCATTTCCTTTGCTTCAATTTCTACATCCGAAGCTTGTTGCATCCAACCACCATATGTTAATGGTTGATGTATCATTGTTCTACTACGTTTTAGTGCTTTTCTTTTTCCTTTTGTACCAGAACATAAAATTACAGCGGCCATTGAAGCTGCTAATCCTGTATTGACTGTTGCAATATCAGGCTTAACAAAATCCATAACGTCTAATAAACCAAGTCCGGAATAAACAGAACCTCCTCCACTATCAATATAGATAGAAATATCGTCATCGCTTTCCATTTCTAAATATAAAAGCTGAGCTTTTATTAAGTTACATATGTAATCATCAATATCGGTTGATAGGAAAATTATTCTGTCTTCTAATAGTTTGGAAAAAATATCAAAAGGTAGACCATTAGTATCTAAGAAATGTGAACTATTTTTTTGAATTTTTTTGAAATAATCATTGGAATAAACACTAGATATATTTTTACTGATTAAATATTTTTCAAAGTCTTTTTGCATAAATTATTATAGTTTTTTATTTTATTTGAATTTAGAAAATAGTTTTAAAAGTGAATTTTAGTTTTTAATATATAATAAAAAAAATTATTAATTTATGAAAACTAAAGTTGAAATAGAAGGATATGAAATAGAAATTGAATTCGCAAACGGTGTCATTTCTGTTAAAGCTGAGAAAGATGACGAAGTAGTTGAAGAATTCTCTATTGAAGTTGAAGAAGGTCAAGGTCAAGATGAAGACGATGATGCTGAAGAAGTTCAAGATTTTGACGAATTTGGTCAAGATGAAGAAGAAGACTTTGATGATGAGTCAGAAGAAGGTGATGACTTTGAAGAAGAAATGGAAGAAGGTGAAGAAGAAATGGAAGAAGGTGAAGAAGAAGTTAGAGAACCTGCTGCACTTGAATCTTTTCAATCTTTTATCAATAAGAAATCAAAGAAATAAATTTATGATATCAAGATTTAATCAGTTTATATCGGAAAATAGCGATTCTAATATTTTATTATATTACGCATTTGATTGGGATGATAATATTCTAAGAATGCCAACTATGATTAGACTTGAGAAAAAAGTTGGAGAACAATGGATACCAACAGATGTATCAACTGCAGAGTTTGCTGAGGTAAGAAATGATAAAGAAAATTACCGATATTTGAATCAAAGTGCTGATGAAGCATTTGCTAACTTCAGAGATACAGGACCTTTGGGTGGTCAAGTCTTTTTAGAGGATGTAAAAAAAGCAATTTCTGCTAATAGATTTGCTCCTGCTTGGGATGATTTTATAGAGTGTTTATCAAACGGTTCTCTTTTTGCGATTATTACAGCTCGTGGTCATGAGCCCGAAACTATGAGAATAGGCACAGAATGGATTATTGATAATGTTCTTTCGGAAGAACAACTTTTTAGTATGTATAATAACTTACTTAAATTTTCCTACTTCTATGATATTTCTACTGACAGAGAAAGAATTCTTAAAGGGGTTCCATCACAGAATGAATTGATAAAATTGTATTTAGACAATTGTGATTTTATCGGAGTTTCGGCACCATCAAGAGGTGGTACACCAGATAATCCTGAAAAGGCTAAAGAAGAAGCCTTACTTTTGTTTAAGTCAAAAGTTGATAGATTTGCTGGTCAATTAGGCATGAAGGCCATGATAGGTTTTTCTGATGATGATTTAGGTAATGTTGCGCATATTGAGGAGTTAGCTGATAAATTGAATCATGAAGAATTCCCGAACATAATAAAGTTTGTTGTTAAGGGTACTAAAGACCCTGAAAATATTACTAAAAAAGTAACGATGATGGGTTTAACTGAGACATCACATCAAACACCTGGACTAGAAAGTTCAGTACTTACTTGTACTCAATTTGGAAATATGACTAATAGATTAAATCCAAGTGGTGGTTTAAATAGGCAGGATGATTTTTATAATCAATTCAGAAAACAAGTACAATATTTAGCTAAAAATTCAAAAGAAATTTTAAAAGATAAAAAAAGAAAGTCCTCTAAATAAGAGGACTTTTTTATTTGTTAGTTATTTGGTCTATTTTGATATCTCTTTCAATCGCTTCTTTATTTTGGAAATACCATGATCTAAAATCACAAGCATAGTAAATAAATTCTTTTATAGTACCATCTTCATTTGTCTCAGCAAGACAGGTAGAACCAAAGATAAATTTATTGAAACTTTCTTTCCATTCTTCTGGGATTTGAGATTCTTTTACATCAACGTTTGATTCGTATAGTTCTTTTAGTGTCATAATAAACAAATATAGTTATTTTATATTAAAACTCCTAATAGTTTTGACAATATATCATGTAATGGATAAGATTTATATAAAAGACATTTTACAAAAGATTTTAAACAAAGAATTTTCAGATAGTCATAAAAGAAAAATTATGGACTATAATGATAGATTCAATGTTGCTTGTCCTTATTGTGGTGATAGTCATAAAAACAAACATGCAAAAAGAGGAAATCTTTACTTAAATCGACTTATTTATATTTGTTTTAATTGTGATAAAAAAACTACAATTGATAGAATATGTAAGGATTTTAACGAACAAATAGACCCTGATAAAAAATTAGAAATGATTGAACACTTGAATAGTGTTATGACGTATTCTGATTATGAGGGTGATTTTGTTGATGCTAAATTTGATGATCTTATAGACTTATCAGAATTAGAAAGAGTTTTTTCACAAGATTTAACTCCGATATCGGATTTTAAACCAATACAAGTAAACGGTGGTGTTTACAAATATCTTCTAGGTCGAGGAATTCCTGTTGAATTTCATAAAAATATTTATCAAGCTAAATATTGGAAGAATGAAGATGAGGCTGAGTGGATAATTGTGATGTTAAATAGAAGAGATACTAAAGTTTTAGGTCTTCAAATAAGAAATTTGAAAGAGGGTAAACGTAGAATGTTTAAGATTTATAATTATGAAAACCTTTTAGAGTGGATAAACATCGGAAAAGATAATGATGTAGAAATGGATATAAATCAATTAGTAGTTTACAATAAACTTTCTTATTACTTTAATATTTTAAACGTAGATTTTTCTAAAACTATTACCGTCTTTGAAGGTTATTTAGATTCATTATTTTTTCCAAATTCAATAGGCCTTGTTGGAGTTAATACTGATTATAGATTTTTAGAAAATAATGATTTAGATATTCAATATTTTTTTGATAACGATGAAGCTGGTTATAAAAAATCTGAAGAAAAGATAAAAGAAGGATATCCTGTTTTTCTATGGAAAAAATTATTTGAAGATATAGTAGATAAAAAAAACTCTCAAGATCCATTTTCATTACTTCATAGAATCTCAAAGGTAAAAGACATAAATAAATTATCTACTTTAGTCGATAATCCGTATAAAAAATTAGAACTTGAAAAATTCTTTTCAAAAGATATTTTAGATATCAAATGGATTCCAAAGTTTAGAAAAAAGAAAAAAAATACCGAGGAGACTGATTACAACAAAAAATTTGATGGTCTGAAATATCTTTAATTATCTAGTTATTTCCTCCCAATCCATTGATGCAAGAACATTTCCTCCTCCGCCTCCAGCGTCAGAAGCAACTACAATAGTAAGTTCAAATGGAGTCGATGTCAGTCCGTTTCTTTCAAGCTGTGTCTTAAATAGTGCCTCTTTAAGAATATCAACTTGAGTTGATCCTTGGTTTGACACACTAAAAAATCCACTTGCAAGTATTCTACCTCCCGTAAAACTCGTTCCTGTGATATTATATTCTGTAGAGGAGTTTGTTCCTGCGCTTAACCAGGTTCCACCTGTTGTAGTTCCGCTTGCAATTAGTTGCCAGTTGTAATGTCCTGTAGTAGTAGCCATTGCAGAAATTGCGGTGCATATTATCAAACCATCTAAACGATCAGGAGATGCCTTAAGGCGTATGCTTACTATGGGATAAAATGTTCCAGCAATTGGTAAGTTTCTTGGAGCAGTTAAAGGAATACCGATTGCTTGCTGTAGTCCACTAAGAGTATAACCACCTTCAGATATAACCGTAGAGCAAATTTGCTTGAGTGTGCTTATCCCACTTGTAGCGCCTGTGTTTGTTATCTCATATCTTAATGGTAAAGATGCTGTTGTAATATAAGTAGAAGTAATTAAGTTAGCATGGTGGAACTTATGACAAATGTAAAATTCTCCATTTATTACAAAACCGATTCGTACTGTTCCTACTCCTAGCCACTCTAAATCCATAAAAAGAATCTGAGCCTTTGTTAAATCAAGTGTGATTCCGCTAGGTCCAGAACCATTCATTGGGTCGATATTCCAATTTGCCTGAACAACCGGAGTATTTACAACTACTCCTGTAACAAAGCTTCTCTCTACAAAACTTACCGTGGTATTATCTTGTTCTAAATAGTAACCGTTAGATAATCCATAATAACCAACCCTTTGTCTGAGGTTAGTTTTAGCAGGTTCCATTACAAACGTGTTTAATACTAGTAAACTCTTACCAGGCTGATAAGCAAACACTTTTGTTGTCTCTCTTAGAACCTCAGAACCTGATGCTGCGGTTACGGCTAAGTCAACTAGTCCTTGTGCGGAATTAAATGTAGCTGTTCCTCCTGTTGCCGTAGTCGATGACCATAATTGGTTATCTGCATATCTATGATTTGAATCAAATAATGTAAAAGGTTCAGAGACTCTTGTTCTTCCAAATGCGTCTGTGTTTTTTGGAATAAAGGTATTACTAAATAAGTATGACATAATCTATTTATTATTTTTATATTATCCACCAAGTATTAACTCTCCACATCATAGTGATTGAACCATTATCTAAAGCAATTATAGCTTGATTTGATTGGTCAATCTTTGATGCATTTACTGTTATTGGAAAAATTGAAGCATTTCCTGACTCATCTTTAACAATTACAACCTTTCCATCGGAAGTGTAATTAGGTATAGTTATATTGGCTGATGTTGAAGAATGAGATATTCCGAAATATTGAGTTGGGTTATCATTTAAAGTTATACTGTAAGATGCTGCTGTCACTCCAGTCACTGAATGAAATCCAGAACTACCAGTAACGCCTTGTGGACCAGTTGGTCCTATTATTCCTTCCGCCATTAAAATCCAATTTGTTGGGTCTAAATCTGGTGAATCATACATTGTACCGGGTGTAAGAGAGTTTATACAGAGATATGTGTTGCCATTATATGAAACTATATCATAAAAATTATATAACATCATATCATCCCAACTACCAGCCCAATATACTGATGTACCGTTTGAGCCTGTAGGACCAGTTGGACCAACTGGTCCAATTGAATAAGTTCCTGGTCCTAAGTCTAATAAGTTGCCAAATCCATCATAATATGTTTCTGGTGTACCGTGTATTACTTGAACTAACCTACCATAGGTGGTTGAGACAGTTGAGCCGGTCAAATCGTAAATCATATCTTATATATAAATTTAGTCAACCTGATTTTAATATATAAAAATAAAAGATTATGTCTTTAAAATACTCCTCTTTACTTGATTCTTTTATAGATTGGACTGATGAAGAGATATCCTTAGGTAAAAAATTTTTAGATTGGCAAGAATTAACATTACACTGGGAATCTATTGAATTGCATTGGGAAGATATATTTATTTTATTAGAAATTGAAAGAAAAAGAGGTGGTGGTTCTGGTGGTGCGTTACAAAGAGGTGAGATAGAAAAGCTTTATATTGAAGGTAATCCTTGGAGACAGATGAAAGATCAAGTTGGTGTTGAACAAACTGAAGAATTTATAAAAGTTTTATGTAAAATTAAAGGAGTTGACTATACAAAAATTTTAGAGAATAAAAATAATATAAGAGTTGTCGTTAATGATTTTATAAGAAAAGAAAACGAAATAAAAATAAAAGTCAAATTATAAATTTATATATACAATATGCAGAAAGATGTATTTAGCTTTGATGATTTTGTTAATAAAAATTCAAATGAACTGAATTTAGATGATTCAAACGAATATTTTGAACAGAGTTTACTTACTAAAGACCGAGTTGATTATTTATTAAATGACTTCGGCCTGACTAAAGAAGATTTATCTAACATGAGTAATGTCATTGAAGATAATGATGAGTATTACAATCTTTATAGAGACGTTAATGAAAATTTCAGTTGTGATATTTTTATTGAGGGTACTAATCCAGAGAAGGCAAAGGCAAGATTGGTTGTAGAGTCAGAAGATTGGAACTTAGTTTTCAATGGAGTTATTGAAAATGGAAAATGTAATATTCCTATAAAAAAATTAGATATACTTAGTGAGAATTTGACTGGTGATATCAAACTTGAAATAATTGCCGAGGGTAATGTTTTCATACCATGGCATGAAAAGTTCATGGTAAAATCATCTAAGCGAGTTTCTACTATAAATGAAAAGGTTTCAAAAGAAATTGATGTGAAAGTCGGTAGAATTAAATAAAATGTTTAATTTTTTTAACATTCTTCTTTGATAGATAAAATTTGAAATCTAAATTGCCTCTTTCTACATTACAATCCTTACAACAAACTACTAAATTTACTTGGCAGTTATTGCCACCCTCTGATATTGGAATTATATGGTCGGCCGTGGCGTTTTCAGAAGTAAGTATTTTATCACAATAAAGACATTTAGCGTCATCGTTTTGTTCTATAAATTCTTTTGCGAAACCAGAAGTTCTCCTCCTTACATTTTTACCATTATATTTCAATCCAACAACAACAAAGTCTTCTAATACTTTGAACTTTTTTCTAAAAATCTCTACTGATTTATATTCTTTGTTTATTTTGACCGCTGCTATTATAAGCCATTTCCATTTTTTATATGTTTTTTTATCAACTGATAAAAAATGAGAATGTTTTGAAGAAATCAAAAATTTAATTACTTTAAAAATATTCATTTAGATATATATTGCCAAAATCCGTTTCTCCTAAAAAATATATAAAAGAAAATTAATCACTATGGCAAACGAAAAAAAAACAACACCGGTCACAAAAACAGATAAAAAAATGTTTTTTGGGTGGTCAAATATTAAATGGGGTATCAAAGAATTGATTAACATTTATTCATCAAAAGATTCTTATTTTTCTAAGAAAAGAATTGAATCAGGTTTAGCTTTCATAATAGCTCAGTGGGGTATGATTTTCTTCCTTTTAGAAAAACATTCAACATTGACTATGGGTGAATTTTTACTTTGGGCAGCGGCTGAATTTGCAGTTTCGGGGTATATAATTAACAAAATTCAAAAAGAAAAACAAGCTGAATAGTAAAATAAAAAAGACCATCAAATTTGATGGTCTTTTTTTATTTCTTTTTGTGAGTAAGCATCACAATTACTATTTTTTGATGTTTTACAAGAAAACAACATAATAGAAATGACTAGTAAAATTATTAATTTCATTTTTTGAATCTTTTAAATTTATAACTTTTTGATTCAAATTGTTCTGATGAATCTAAAACTTCTTCATCTTTTATAGAGGATAACTCATCTTTTGCTTCCTCTGACCTTTCAGTTGGAGTGTTTGATTGACCTCCTAAATTTGCTAAAACGTCTTCAACGGTCGTAAATGATTTTTTCACACCCTTTATATGATATTTTTCGGTTTCAGCAGGATAGGTAATTTCTTTTCCATCAATTACAACTGATTTTTGACCAGGTGTAAACTCAACACCAGCAGCATCGGCTAATTTCTGTAATGCTAACTCATATTTATCAGTTGCTACTTCCTCTTCCTCACCTTCGAATTCAGATTCCATTTCAACCGGTGGATTAACAGGTGGTCTTCCACCTAAAGAAGGTAAATTTTTTACAGGAGCCTCTAATTCTGCTTCCATTTCATAGTCTTCATTTACTTTACCTTTTACAAATTGATTATATCTTTTAATCATTTTAATTCTTATTTTTTTTGTATATATAAAATTTTGAAATTAATCTTTTTGTTCTAATTCAGAGGCTACATAGTCTAAAAATGAGTCAAGTTCATATTCTAATCCGTTACAAAACTCAAATACATCATAGTGATCACCTGATTTAGGATCTTTTTGTATGGAGTAAAAATCTGGAGATACTTGCCCATTTGAAAAAACAATTAATCTTCCTTCTAGTCTGCCTTCAATTTTTTTGCCATTTGGCCATTTCAAATCAGGAACATAAAGAGTTCCTAAATAGTGAGTCTCATCACCATAATCTTCACATGAATCAAATTCAAATTTGAAATAGCCATTATCATCCTCGAATGTTGTTTCTGTTTCAGATTTAGCTAATTTGTCATGATATTTTTCTTCTTCTCCTGATTTATGTGAGTCTAAAAATTCCTTTTCCATAGGAGTAAGCGATTTTATACCATACTTAGAAATCTTATCTAAAATATCATCTACTCTTTCTTTAGATGTGTAACCCTCATATCTCATCAAATGTTTCATAGTATGTGATGTGCTTTTCATTATGATATATATTTAGTTTGAAAGCCTTGTTTTTACTATCTTCCAGGCCCCTTTGTCTAAATCACCATCGTGTATATATGTTTGATTTAATAAGTTTTTATTAACTATTTTTTCTTTTATTATTTCTAATAAAACTTTAATTTCAATACCATCTAATTGATAAATTGATACAAAGTCATTCTCAATATCTTTACTTTTAAATTTTTTGATAAACTCATTAGTCAGTACTGAATTTATTTTACAATTTCTTTCCCATGATTTTACCTCATCTGCCCAATTTTTTATAAAACAAAATATGAATCCGTCAGTGCCGTCTTTTGCATGCTTCATTATTAAGTCAAAGTCAATTCCATTATAGAATGAAACTGAACTTTTATTAACCATAATTTTTTCAATCAAAGTCATCGAAAATGTCATCTATTTTTTTATCTCTAATTTCAGTTTTCATAAGTTCTATTATCACATCATTAAAAGTTTCATCATTTTCTATTCTAACTTTGAAATCTTCAAAAGCCGATCTGCTCATTTTTAATAGTGAGTATTTTCCTTTATTAATTTTTTTCTCACTTAATCTCCAATCTAAATAAGTAAGGTACTCCTGATATAATTCTTCATTTTTCATAAATTATATATCCTACTTTAATATATACCTCAAATGGAAAATATTAAGAATTGGCTCAATTTTAATGAGTCTCTAACAAATGCTCTAACAGAGGACGATAAAGATAAGATAGGAACAGCTCTTATAAAATCTTGTAGAAATATTTGGGGTTATATAAATAGGTATTGGGTAAAGGCTCATGGTATGAAAATAGTGGCTGAAATTCTTAGATTGTCAAAAAATAACAGATTATTAATAGATTATGTCAATAATATATCACCAACTAAAACAATAGATGATTTAACTACTTGGATTTCAAATAATGAATTTGAGTTATATCATCCGAATGGTCAATATTTCAAAAATGTTATAAACATTCTGACAAACTCTTACAATAGAGGTAGAGGATTAGAGCAAAAAGCAAAAGATGTTTTAATTGAATACTACGACTCAAAAGGTATTTTAATAGAACCATTTAGTCCTAGTAGAAAAAGAGACGAGGAAGGTTACGATATCTTTTGGGAAATAAATGGTGGTGTTAAATCTGCTCAAGTAAAACCTCTTGATAATTTAACTACTGGTAAATTTAGAGATTTTGCAAGATGTAGAGGTCATTTAAAACCACTTGTCACTAACTTTTTTGTGGCTATAAACGATAATGAATGTTACATATATAGAACATATAATCATCAAGTAACTCCGGAATACTTGAGTTTTCCTAAATCTAATTTAGTTTATCATAAAGTATTTTAAAAGCCTTTTCCGAATCCTGAGAAAATATCCATAACTACTGAAAGTCTTTTAGTAATTTCAGGCATTCCTAATGGTTCAATAATTGAATTAATTGGTGAAAGAATTGATTTTTCAAATTGCTCATCGAAGTCTATCTGTGGCGCAAACTCCATTGGAAAAGAACCTCTAATATAAGCAAACATATCGGTGATAGATTTGTCTTTACAGACATAGTATTTAATTTTAGTTCCTGATTTAATAAATTCATACTTTTGCTGCATATTTTTATCTTTAGATAAAAGATAGTTATAGTGAGCTGCTGATTTTACTGCAAAGTGAGCACCTGATACAAATTGTAACGGAAGTGTTTTATCATTTAATACTTTTATGTCATAATTAGAGCAAGAAGATTGCATTGCTATATCATCAATATCCGCTAATTCAAATTCTTTTCTCAGTTGTTTCACCAATTTTAATAAATCTTTTATATTAAAAGTGTCTGGATGAGAGAAAAGATACTTTACTATGTTTACAATTTTTTCTCTTGCAAAGGCAGGTGTAGAGGATCTTACTAGTTCTACTCCCTTTGGATAAATATAGTTTAGTCTTTCATAGGGAATTCCGTCCTCAAAAAGAATGTGTTGTATATATTTCTTTTTTGCTATGTTTATTATTGACTCTGAAATTCTTTCGAGTTCAAAATCTTCTTTATTTTCGACACCAAAAGACTCAGCATATTCTTCTAAACACTTTTTAAAATATCCAGCGTATCTGAAGTGGTCTAATCCTTGTATAAAATCAGTTTCATTTGACCAATTCCATCTTATTTCTGATGTGAAGACACCTTCATCTATCATAGAGTTTATCTTTCTGTCTTTTATGAAATGACCATCAAAGATAATTAGTTCGTAATCTTCTTTAAGAAAATTTTGTAACTCCTCAATTTTATTTGTAACACCAATGCAATTTTTATTTTTGCAAATAAAATCCTCTTCTGGTGTATAAATAATAAATTTTTTCTCTATGGCATCTAAATTGTCAAAAATTATATTTTTCCAATCACAATGGTCAATAGCTGGTTTGAAAGTAACAAATAAAGAGTCGGTATCTGCATAAATTGATACATGTTCATCCTTAGTTAGGGGTGTTACATTTTTTATTCCTAGTTTAAAATGTAGTTCATGGTCATTATGCCATTGTTTGTACCAATATTCTTCGTTGACTTTATCCATTGTTCTGGTCAAGTCTCGACCTTGTGCTGTAATTGTTCCTGCTACGTGATTGTTATAGAGTATGAAATAAGAAGTAGCAAATGCGCCATAACTACCGTTCAATACCAATTTTAGGGCAAGTTGTAATGCGTTATAATAGTCTACTTCCTTTTTTAAGTCAGAGGCTTTCTTTTTTAGAAGGTCTATTTTTTTAATCTTTTCTTCTTTAGTCATAGATATTTTATGAACTATAAATTAAAAGTTTATTTCTTTTTTGGTTTTACCATCATTAGCCACTTAGACGATTCAAGCTTTGGTAGACTTTCAGGAACACCTAACTCTTCAACTAATGATGCAAATTTTAACATAGTGATTTGTCCTCTTTCAGGATTTGCTTTTTGTCGACCTTTTAAAAGTATTACACATTTAACTTTATCTCCATCTTTTAAAAATTCATTTGCTTTCTTAGCTTTAATTTGTAAATCATGGTCGGATATTTCTGTAGAAAGTTGTATTTCCTTTAATTGAGATTGATTAGAATTTTTCTTCTTTTCTTTCTCAATTTTTTCTTGATGATATAGAAATCTATTATAATCTTCAATTCTTACTATTGGTGGATTTTGACTTTCATTAATTAGAATTAAATCTTTTTCTTGGTCTTGAGCAATTTTGATTGCTAAACTTGTTTTGATAACTTTTGGTTCACCATCACCAACAATTCTTACTTCAAAAGATTTTATCTCTTCGTTAATTTTGTGTTTTCTTTTTATTTCTGGTCTTTTTCTCATCTAGTTATTAATTTTTAGAGTATCCTTTGATTCTATTTCAATTTGAATTGATTTTGATGAATCAACTTTTTGTTCTAAATTTTCAACTTTTTCTTTATTTATTATTTTTTTCTTTATTTGGGGTTTATGAACAAGAATTTTAGCACTATCGCAATTGGTTAGTTCATTTTTTAATTTCTTAATTTCTTTATCTTTTTCTAATAAATCCATCATTAATATTGAATTTTCATCTTCTTGAAATTTTAAATCATCAAATTTGTTTTTAATCCAAACTGATAATATCAATATTATGAAATAAGAAAAGATTAATCTTCTCTTTAGCTTTATTAATTTTACACTTTCTCTAGTAAACATTTTATTATTAATTATTATACATCATCGTCAGAAAAATCTTGTTCATATGATAGCATCAAATTTGTTTCTTCGTCTTTTATTAAAATGAATGTATCAAACATACTAAACTCAATTGTTTCTCTTTCGGCGTTTATACAATTTAAAAATCTTTTGTTAAGAATTAAACTAGCGTTTCTATCTTCTATGTTACCAATTTCTAATTCCCAGGCGGCATTTTCAGATAAAACAACATTTCCAGAATTTACATTTATGTTAATAATTTTATCAGAATTTATAGATGATAATTTTTTTACGTCAGTAAATTCTTGATTAGTCAATGCAAAACACCATTTTCTATTTTTTAAATCAAGCCTTTGGTTTAGAACCTTTTTATTTATGTCTTTCATTTCATATCTTTCACCAGCTAGCCAATTTACCTTTAGTTTGCCACCAACTACTTGTATAGATCTAGCATTCATTACTGACTCATCATCTGGTGATTGTTTACAATTAAATTCGATTGTTATTTTTTCAGAGTCTTTAATGAAATTGAGATTTTTTACTAATTTTTTTGAATTAGCTAAAATTATATCATAGTCATATTCTATTTCTTCTTTGCTTTCTAAAATTTCTTTTGTTTTTATTAGGTAGTTTTTGAAAGCAAGCATAACATTACCACCAAGAACAGAATACATTAGTATGTGTTCATTATCAATTTTGAGTTTTATAGTATCGTCTATATGTGTTAGATCTGACAATTTTTCTATAAAATCTGAAAAACTTTCTTTTTTGATGTTAAACTTAATTTTATGAGACATGCACTTAGTTATTTACATGGTATATTCAAAATGTTTATTTTGTTTATTAAAAGTTAATATATATTCTACTTAGAAATTAATATATAATTGATGATAAAAAAGTTTAACGAGTTTATAAGAGAATTTATAGAAAATTCTGATAATTTAATTGATGCAAAAATGTCCGAATTAAAAGACCTTATTGATAATGTATCAGTCAATACTCAAAATATAATGTATGAGTGGCAAAATAAAGAAGACCATGAATTGGTAATTAATTTTACGTTCAATGATTTATCTATAAAGTATGAGTTTGATATTGACTCTCTATTCGTTGCAAAATATGTTGATAATCAGACAGATTTCACAAAGGATGTTGAATCAATAGACGAGGGTTTAGATATTATAGAGAAAGATATTTATATGGTCTTGGGTATAAACGAAAGTTATTATTTAGGTCAATGGGACTCATCAATATCAGAACAAGATTTAGAACCGGTTTTATCAAGTATCAAAAAATGTCAACTATTCTTTTCAAAGTTTTTTGAAGAAGATTTAGTTACAAAATCAAATACATTGAAAAGATTATTATCAGAATATCACCCAAAATTAGTAGAATTTTTGATAGAGTTATTTTTATTTTCTCAATTTACAGGTTATGAGTCTATAATAGAAAAGATTATATTATTTGGTGATGATTTAAAATATGATTATGATATTGAACCCACTAATTTGATGAGCGCAATTTATAAAATTTTAGAGCATTTCTCTAAAATTGTTGGTTTTGAGTTGTTAGAAAAAGCAAAAACTCGTGGTGAAAAATATAAAGGAAAACATATACCTGCTAAATATTTAACTCGTAAAAAGGGTGCTATGAAAAAAGAAATTGACACTTTTAGAGGAAAAAAGGAGTATAAAAAAGATTGGGAAGCAGACTACGATAAAAGAAGTGGTAAGAGAATTAAAACAAAAAAATCAGCTGCTACAAAAGCTTATCAAAGAATGTTTGGTGATAAATAAAAATAATTGAAAATATGAAATACTTAAAAACATACGAAAGTTTTAGAGAACCATCTAATAGAGAAGAGATGATTGAAACATTAACTACTACTTCGACTTTTGAAAGAGAAGAGTTAGAAGCAATGACAGATGATGAATTAGAAGAATTATTTCACTCATTAGAAACCGAAGATTGGATTGATGAGTTAGATAGAGAAACAACCGGTGGTGAAAATTGGATAGGAGGGCCTTATCATGCAAGAGAAGAGGAAGAAGGTGATTACTATGAAGAATCTTATACATTTGAAGATTTTACACATGCTGATATGGAAGATGTAAGAGAACTTTTAGATATGGGTCTTACTGATGAACAAATTTCAATTGAGTTAGATTTGGAAATTTATGTTGTTAAACAAATCATTGATACTATAAATAAACATGGAGTATCTTCTGATGAATTAGAAGAACTTGATGAATCAAAAAAATCTGGAGTTACTGCTTCTCTTAAAAAGAAATCAAAGGCTTCGGGAATTCCAGTAGGTATTTTAAGAAAAGTTTTTGCTAAAGGTATGCAAGCTTGGAACGCTGGTCATAGACCAGGTGTTGCTCAACATCAATGGGGAATGGGTAGAGTAAATTCATTTATCACTGGTGCTGGTGGTGCTAGAAAAGCAGATGCTGCTTTATGGACTAAAGCTAAGGCGGCTAAGGCAAGAAAAAAGAAAAAGAAATAGTGAAACACTTACAAAAGTTTAATGAATCAAAAGAACAAGAAATCATAAATGATTTTGAAGAGGCATACAAAACAAGTGAGTGTAGTTTTAATATGGATTATTATGGAAATAATAAAAAGATAAAAGAACTTCATCTATATGATGATTTTTATCAATACAAAGATGCTATTTTTAGAATGAATACAATACCTTCTGGTGACTGGTATCGTTCAAAACTTGTTAAGCTAACAGTGGATCCTCATGTTTTTAAAGAAAAAATATTCAAGAGGATTCAAGAATTGGAAGAAGCTATGGATAAAATTAAAGAATAGGTTTTACATATTCTTCTATAATCTTCTGAACTTCTTTTAGTTTTTTACGAGTTGTTTTTACATCTAATTGAATCCTCCAGTTTCTAACTAAGATATCATCATCTTCTGGAATCTCTTCAATTATAATTTCAAAATCATCTGATATTTCCTTTACTTCTTCTAAGATATCAAAAGATTTCATCTGTTCTTCATCTAAATTAAATATCTCACCGGTATGATGAATAATTTCATATTTACCATCTATCGGTTCAAAAACATGACCTTTGTCATAAATTTTTTTTGTCATTTTTCTATCTAAAAATGAGTACTCATGAATCCAGTCTTCAGTTAATTTAAATTTCATAATTGTAAAATTAATATATACGATTATATGATAACAAAATACGATGGTTTTATATTAGAAAGATTAAAGTTTGAAATCTTTTCATTGCTTGAAGGTCACATTTATGCAACTACTGATTTTATTATGAAGATGAAGTCATTGGTGAAACAACCCGGAATGGTTGGTCAAATTGCTGAGCATATTTTAGATGTTATTGAGAGTCAACAATGGTTTGCTGATAGTAAAATAAAACAAAATTATTTTGATTTAGTTGATAAAGAAGACATGGTTGGATTTGTTAATCAATCAAAGGTTAAAACAGTAATGGATGATGTATATGATAATCCGGAACTCCCTTTCACAATGCCTGGTAGATCTGAAGTAAAAATTGGAAAAATCGTTAATTATATTTGCTCTTTAAGAAATATTTCAGTTACTGATTCTGATAGAGAGTCTTTTGTAAATGCTTGGATAGCCTCTACTGAGATTCCAACAATTCAGTTTAAATTGGTCTACGGTGAAGATATTTCAAAATACTATGATGAGAGTAAATATCATAGTAAATCAGGAACTTTGGGTTCATCTTGTATGAGAGAAGAGAGTAGTAAAATATTTAAGATATACACTGAGAATCCGACTAAAGTTAAGTTACTTATTTATGTGGATGGAGATGATAAGATTCACGGAAGAGCTTTAGTTTGGAAAGTAAAGAAATCACCTTGTGAGTCTAGATATTTTATGGACAGAGTATATACTAACCGTGATTCGGATATAAATAGGTTTAAACAATTTGCTGATACTGAAGGGTGGTTTTATAAAAAGAAAACCGCTTCACATGATAGTGATAGTGTTATTTTTATTTATAAAGGAACAGAAGTTGCTGGTGAAGTTAAGTTAAACCTTAACGGTGATTTTAGAAACTATCCTTATATAGATACAATGTGTTATCTTAGTAAAGATAAGGATAGTCTATCAAATCTTTCAGACAAAAAGTGCTATTACTTACATAGTGTTTATGGTGATAGAGAGAGGTGTGAAGATTGTGAAGGTGATATTATAATAACTAACTATGATGGTGATAAACAATTATGTATGGATTGTTCATCTGGTCATCAAACTCTTAAAAATATGGGTATCGAAACCAAATGGAATAAAAAGGTTGATTAACGACCCAAATAATTCATTAATTCTATCATATTCTTAATTGAATAACTCAAACTTTCTAAATTTTTAGTAGTATCTCTTAAGAATTCAATATAAGATTCGATAAGTTCAAGACTTCTGTCATTTTCAGCTAGATGTCCATCAATTAAAATTCCTTTTTCTCCTAAGTTTGTTTTAACTCCAAATCCTGTTGCGTAAAAAATAAACTTGTCCTGTCTAAGTTTCTTAATTTTGGTTGTTTCTTTGCTTCGTTTATTTAAAAAGAAATTTATTTGTTCACTGATTGCTTGTCTATACGAAAGAGCCATAGATTGTGCTTCCATTATATCTTTAGCGGATGAAGGATTAGTCAAATCAACTCTAATTATTTTGAATAATGGTTCAACATTTTTATTCCACTCTGCTCTTTTATCGTTAAAAAATTCCTCTAATTTGTCATTAGTGTCTTTTGATTTATTAATTCTATCAATTTCGTCTTGATTATAGGGATTCATCTTCTTTAAATAATTTTTTCATCTGTAATTCTCTGTAGAGATTTTTATTATAGCACTCATTTAGAGTCTTTTCAAAAATATTAATTACTCTGTTTTCTAAGTCTGTATTTACAATCTTTTCTAAAATAGTTGACCATTTTTCAAGTAGTGTTTTATCCTCTACTATTAATGTATTATTTTCATCGCCTCCGTAAATCTCGATACAACCATTTCTATTATCAAATATTATTTCCATATTATCTCTATATTGATAGATGCTGTGTTGATTATTTTGAATTGTTGGATCTTCATCTACCATGAAATTTATATAGTAATATCTATGACCGTATTTCATTTTTTTTGAAACAGATATTCTTTTGTCGTCTAAGTTTTCTATAAAAAATTCTAAAAATTTGTCAATTTTGTTCATTTGTTGAAACTACTTTATTTATTAAGAATACTATGATTCTCATTTAAATTTTAGTAAAAGTTTATGTTTTTGTTTTGATATATACAAAAAAAAGAACTATTATTATGAATATAACAATCGATTTATTAAAATCAGCACTTTCAAAGAAGGGCTACAAATGGTACACCGATAGACCAAATTTAATAGGCGTCAGAGCAACGTTAGATGTTCCAGATGCGTTTAATGATTTTTTCTGTTTAGTTTATCAAATACCTCAAATGCCAAAAAATTTAGATTTAAAAGGTCAACAACAATTTTTGAATTCCTATGGATTTAAAGGTGCTAATGGTAAGCCTTTGGCTGAAGATGGCGTTGCTGGTAAAAATACTACTTTTGCATTAGAACAATATAACTTAGTGGCTGGCCAAGAAGTTATTAAAATTTTTCCGAACACAACAAACCCAGGTGTTTATTGGTTAAATAATCCTATGAGTAAATTAGGAACTGCAATCTTAAAACCAAATCAGTGGGTAGATTGTTGGTCATTAGGATTTCATCAACAAAAAACAGACCACAGAGCATTAGTTCAAACTGGTAAAGTGACTGTTTATAGAGACTCTAACAAAGATAATAACTATCAATTGAATGAGTCAAAAGTTGAGACTGGTTTATTTGGTATTAATATTCATGGATCAAATAAGGCTGGGTCTTCTGCAAAGATTGGAAAATGGTCTGCTGGTTGTCAAGTATTTTCAAATTGGTCTCATAAAGAAGAAGTTATGAATGTTTGTGAAAAGTTTAAGACGATAACTAAGAATAAATTTACATATACTCTTTTAGATGAAAAGGATTTATTATAAAATAGAAAACCCAGTCAAACGACTGGGTTTTTTTTATTTGAAATTTCCAAAACTTTTCAAATTTTTCATTTCATCTTCTAAATCTTTATTAGCTAAACTTCCTTCTGTTTCTTCATGTGATGGTTCATCTTTGTGAATATGTGTTGGATATTTAGCACCTGGACCACCTATCAATTCATCTTCGTGATTTGATTCTGGTTCATCGTGTCCAGCTAAAAAGTTAAATACTTCTTCTACATCATCTTTAGATGTTGCGATGTGGTCTAATGCCCAGTTGTGCCCGTTTGTAAGCATAGAGTCAACTTCTGCCTCATCCATTTCTAACATCTTATCTACCAATCTTTTGATTGTTTTAAGGTTTCCAAAAAACATATAGTTTTGAGTTCCTTGGTTTTCTTTCAATCCTTTAAGTGTTTTTGCTAAATTTAATTTTCTATATTTTGCTAAATCATTTTTAGATAAACCTTGAACTCCTTTTTTAGATTTATCTTTATCTTTTCCTCTAAGTGCTTGAAGTTCGGAGTCAATTTCAGTTTTAGATATTTTTTCACCTTCTTTTTTACCCATAGATTTTCTTAAAGAACCTGGTTTTTTAATGGCGTCTTTTATCCATTTTTCGTTCTTTTTTTCCTGTGTAATGGAATTATATGAATTTGAATTTTCAGCGTTTTTACACATTTGTTCAAGTTCTTGTGTTGAGCAATTTTCTAAATCGCTCATTTCATGTCCAATATTACATAGCATATTACACATTTCTTCTCTTGACATATAGTTTTCGAATTTTTTTATTGAATTCATAATATTTTTTCTTTTTTATATTAAATTTTTTTATATCAGAATATTTACAACTTCTGGATAATATTTACATAATTCGTTGTTTTTATTTTCATAATTGATTTGAGATAATACATATCTTATAGCATTCAATCTACCTATTTTTTTATCATTTGAATTAATTATAACCCAAGGTGATAGTCTAGAAGATGTTTGTTGGAACATTTGTCTTTTAAAATTACCAATAACATCCCATTTATCTAAGACTTTAGCATCATTTGGTGAAAACTTCCAATATTTCAATGGTGATTTTTGTCTCAATTCAAATCTTTTAATTTGTTTGTCTTGAGTAATTGAAAACCAAAATTTAATAAGTATTAGTCCATTTCTTATTTGCTTTTCTTCCCAATCAACTACTTTATCCATAAAATCTTGATATTGTTCTTCTGTACAATATCCCATTGCTGGTTCAACTACTGCTCTATTATACCAACTTCTATCAAAGAAAACTATTTCCCCTGTATTTGGTAAGTGATTTTCATATCTTTGAAACCAATTGTTTTTTTCTTGCTCAGTAGGAACGCCTAAAGCAACTACTTTGAATCCTTTAGGGTCTAAGTATTCTATGAATCTTTTTATAGTGGAACCTTTACCTGCGGCATCTCTTCCTTCAAAAACTATTGCAACTTTTTTTCCATTTGTTTTTACCCATTCTTGAAGTTTAAGTAGTTCTACTTGTAATTGATACTTTTCAGATTCATATTGTCTTCTGCCTAATATAGAACCTTCTCCTTCAAATTCATCAAAGTGGTCTTCTGTTTTACCCATTTGATGTAATTGGTCGATTCTAACTTCAATAGATTTGTAATAATCATCAAAAGCTTCTCTTATTTTTCTTTTTGTGTTTCTTTTCTTTAATTCAAGAATTTGGTTTAATTTTCTTAAAAACGATTCTATATTCAACTCCTCAACAACTTCTTGTGTAAACTCATTTGTTAGTTCTCTCATAATAATTTTGATATCTATATGGTCAAAATTTTTATATTCAACTTTATTTGTTTCAAAATTGTAGATTATATTTGAGAGAATAAAAGTTCTATATTCATTCAGTCTGAAAAGTATGTTTTCTTTCAGAGTATTTACTGAGTTTTTATCCATATCTTCGATATATAGCTCTTCTCTTAAAAAACTTGAAAATTTCTTTAACATAACTTATATATTAATAATATATTTAGAAAAATTATAATTATAAAAACTCCTATATTAATTTTTTATTAACTTACATTTTTTTATCAAATAAATATAGGTCGTAAACTGAATTACCTTTTACATTTTTGATACTTTTTAACACTTGTCCAGTTATAGAGTCTAATACTTTGTAAACACCCAATTGTGTTCCTTTATCTGTCAAAATTTTTACCGTGTTTCCTGGTTGGCCAAGCGCTCCTAAAATTGCTACGTATTTATTACCATAAATACTTTTCAAAAAAGATAATCTTAGTCCTGCTACATCTTTGTTGTTATTTATGTAAGCATTTTCATTAGGATTCATTAAATCTATTTGAGTGTCAGTTTGCTTTACTCTAATCGTAGCAAATTTTCTATCATCGGTTGTCATCTCAACTTCTTCTCTATTTTGAATTTTGTTTTGATTGACAAGATTTTGTTGATTTCTTCTAATTTCATTGAAATCTGCTTTAGTTATAATACCGCCTCTCATTCCTTTATCATTCATATTATAACCAGCTGGTGGAAGTCTATAAAAAGAACCGGTAAAAGTCATAGATAATATTCTATCTGTTCTGAACAATCTCCAGATTTTGTTAATATGTCTTTTCTGAGAAACCGACCAACCGTTCAAATGCCAACCCCTTAGTAATGTTTTACCTTTTGAAGACCTTCCTAAAACCATAGGATATACCACTCTTTCGTGTCCGGCAAAGTGTTGGTCTTTTTCACCTTTATAGTTTATCAACATTATCATTCCATATTTGATGCATTTTATCATCAACGCGTCTGAATACTTTACTGGTTCATTAATAGGAATGTTTGCTATATCTTTTACATTTTTTAATGAAAATCTTGGGATATACTCATTATCTTCAATCAGGTTATAATGTTCTTTCACTACAAATTCTACAGGCTTTGTATTGTAATAAGTTCTTGTTTGTGATAAATTCATATACTATATATTAATAAGTAATTTTATAAATGAAAAATTTTATATATACTAATATGAAGTATGTAAAAACTTTTGAAACTTTTGATTTTAGTCAGACTTTACCGTCAACATCGAAAAATTTTTTAAACAATTATTATCATTGTGATGGTTGTAATGCACTGTTTAAATCTTTTAACACAGATGAAAGTATTTGTAAATTTTGTGATTCTGAAGAAATTGAAGAATTATCCGAAGATGAATATTATTCTGCAGTTGGTGAAAGATTAGATGATGATGAGAAGGAAGATTTAAGACAAGATAGAGAAAGAGAAGAATCTACTTTTATAAACCTATATAATTTAAATAAAAAAAATGTCAATTAATAATAGAGAAGATGCTAATAGATACTACCAACAAATTAATTTGTTGGTTGATGATTATATTGATAAGTGGAAAATCAGACCAAAGAATTTAAAAAGTTATTTAAGGCCAGGTTCTGATAGATTTAATCGTTTTTTAAAAAGAAATAACTTAGAAAACGTGTCTGGTGCAAATGTAGTCCTTAATGATATTATTAATGACAGGGTTTCTATGGAATCAGATGGTGTTGTGACTTTTGAATCTTTCAACTATTTTGAATCGGTTGATTTCAAAATGAGTTCTTTAAGAGAGTGTCTATATAAAGGAGTTGAAAAATCTACTTTGTCACAAGAAAAAATTTTAGCGGATTATTTCGATTTGAATTTAGGTGATATAGAAGTGGTTGATTCGGATAAACACACTTTTAAAATAAGCGATTGGGAAAATGACGACTGGAATGTTGTAATCTATTCAAAGGAGGAGGTAGACCTTATTAAAACTAATATTTTGTCTTTTTTATATGGTGAATTTTCTGATAAGGAGATAGAAATTTTACCTAATATCAAAATTAATTTAAAAAATATTGTGCCGGAGGATAAATTTAACGATAAGTTAGAAGAAATATTATCTGTCGCTAAGTTAAAAGAGATTATCGCAGATTGCTTAGGTGAGGATTGGGCTTTTGAATCCGAGAAATCTGACCACTTTATTTGGGTATGCTAAACATGAAACATCATGATACATTCTTAATTGATTTTTGGTTTCTCAAAATTTAAATTTTTCCATAAGTTTTCTTTTATTTAGTTTTTGGTATTTTATATATACTTAAAATTAATTTTTTTAATGGCATTAGTTGGCTCATATTCTGTTACTGGTTTTGAAGCGGTTACAGCTACAGATTTGTATGATAACGTAGATGATTTATTGAAGAATCTATTAGATAATAATAGTAATTTAATTGATCCTATTGATATACGTAGCCCTGTTTACTCTTTGTGGAAGAAAGTTGATGATTTATCTATTGTGGTTGCGACTGCAGCATCTGCTTCTGTATCTCTGTTTTATTCAAATTCTACTCCTACACCAGTTACGATTGGTGGTATTCCAGCAGGTTCAACTTTTTCTAACTTAACTATTTCTCAGATGTTTGATAAATTACTTTATCCTTATCAGAGTCCAGTTGTTAGTATTAGTGTTTCTGGAAGTAATCAGGCTGAGTATGGCTATCCTGTACCTCTTTCTTCTATCACTTTGAATTGGAGTGTAACCAAAAAAACTAATGATATTAGTTCTATAACTGTTAATAGTGTTCCTTATTCTACTGGTGGACCACCTTGGTCTTCAAGTGTTGCTGGTAGTCAGACTACAACTGGTTTTTATCCTGTCTCACCGGGAGCATCCTATGTACAGACTTTTCCTATCTCTGTTAATGATGGTACTGGAACTTACAATAGTTCTGCTACTTTTACTTGGATGAATAGAATTTTCTGGGGCAATGTGAATTTATCTTCTATTGGTAATCCAAATTTATTTTATAATCCTGGTTCAGCATCTATGGTTTCATCTATTGTTACTGATACAGTAATACAGAATTTAAGTAGTCAATTATCTACCACTAAAAATAAAAGTTATAGTCAAATTGGAGGAGGTGGTAATTATTTAGTATTTGCTTGGCCTTCTTCGGTTAGTGGTGCTACTGCCCCAAGTTTTACAGTAGGTGGTTTTTCAAGCAATGCTTTTACAAGAATTAGAACTGCTCAGCCATTTGTAAATCAATATGGTTTTACTACTAATTTTGAGGTTTGGATAACAAATACGGTTCAAAACTCAGCTTTAGATGTTATAGTTAGTTAAATATATAAAAAAGAAAAATAAATGTTAAATGGCTAAAAACGTAGGAACATTAATATCATCAGCGATAAGACCTAACGACTCGTTAGATCCAATAGCATCCGCATTTGCTACTGAAATTCGTGGTGGTCTACACACTGCTATAGATATAACAACACGGAATGCAATTATTTTTGAAAGAAGAGAATGGGGTATGATGTGTTATGTTCAAAGTGATAATAAAACATATCAATTAACATATAATTTTGTTTCCACTAGTATCATGGATAACTCCAATTGGAAAGAATTCAGTGGTTCTGGAGGATCTGGTGGTGGTGGGGGAACCGAATGGATTGATTCCGTTATTTCTGTTGCTTTTTCTCAGCCTGGGTCTCCTTCAATTGGAGATAGATATTTATTAGGAATTGATTCATCTATAGTATTGTCGGGTGCTCAATGGAGTTCGTTTACTTCTTCGCAAGTAGCAGAATGGAACTCTTCAACTTGGACTTTGACTGTTCCTAAAGATGGAATGTCTGTGAGAGTAGATGATGAAGATAACTCAATTTATAAATATGAAGGTAATTTTCCCACTGGTGCTTGGCAAAAAGAAAAACTTGGTCAAGTAAGAAATTTAGCTGCTTCGACAAGTAATGGTGTTGATTATATTGCAACTACAACACCTCCAATCAGTAATTATAATCAAGATTCAGTTTTTTTAGTCAAATTTTCAGCTCAAAATGTTGGAACAACCGCATCTTTAAATATAAATTCTTTGGGCTCTGCTTACATAAAAAAACCAACTCCTTCTGGCGTAGTGGATCTCTTACCATCGGATATACAAGCTAATGTTGTTTATACTGTTGTTTATGATGGTGTAGATTTTCAATTGAATAGACCTTTTGTAAACGAAGATTTATTTAATGTAAAATATTACATTGAACCTACCGATTACATAGTTGTTCCACCTTATTATCAATATTGGGTATATTCTGATTTAACAATTGCTGGAACATTAGTCAATTATGGTCAAATCATTGTAGTAAATGGTTCATTATACTTATCAGGAGGTACTATTTCAAATAGCGGAAGTTTAGCTTTTATTACACTAAATACAGGGTTGACTACTTCATTTAATGATTCTGAAACTATAGACTTTACACAAGAAAACACAATTATGGGATTATCTGTGTCTGCAATAGTTAAGGATGGTTCATTAACTGCTTCAAAATTAGATACAGGAACAAATGGTGGTGCTACTGCTGGATACATTTTATCTGTAGATAATGCAGGAAAATTTAATTGGTTGGATCCTTCTCAAACTTCTGGTACACTTACTTCTAGTGATAAGAACTTTCAAATGGCTTTTACAACAAATGGTGATGGGCAATTTACTGGTTTAACTATTTCACAGACACCTTTACCTGGTGGTTATGTAGGAGTATTTGTTAATGGTCAAGAATTTGAAGTAGGTTATGGAACTACAACAAGTGTTCCTTGTTATTTCAGTGACGACGGTGGAGTCACATCAAAAATAAATGTACAATCAGGTGATGCTCTTTATTGGAATGGTAATTTCGTTGGAACCGATCTTTATTCAACATGGAGAATTTCACTTTATTATATAAATTAGAAATTTTAGAGATTAAAAATATAATATATAAGAAAATTAAAAAAATAAAATAAAATATGTCACTACTTGATGGAAAACAACTTAGAGACTCCTCTCTATCACTAAACAAAGTTAGTGGACTTAATGGTCTAGTAACCTTTACAACAGCGGCTACAATGAGCTTTAATGCTGGGTCTACATTAAGACAAGCAGACGAAAATATACTTGTGGGTCATGACGTAGTTAATAAAAACTATGTTGATGCTGTTGCTCAAGGTCTTAATATCAAAGAGTCTGTTCATGTTGTATCTAATTCACCTATAACTTTATCGGGAACACAATCAATTGATAATCATGATGTCGAAGTTGGTGAAAGAGTTTTAGTAAATGGTCAAGATAATTCTAACCCTACTGCATCAAACGGTATTTATGTAGTTGCAACAGGAACTTGGTCAAGATCTTTAGATGCTGATGGTCTTCCAACAATAGGTGAGGTTCAGATTGGTGATTTCGTTTTTGTAGGAAATGGTGATTTATATTCTGGTTCAGGTTGGGTTTTGAATGTATCAGACTCTTCTGATTTTAACATATTAGTAGGTACCGAGTCACAACATTGGGTTCAGTTTTCTTCTGCAGGTGTTATAACACCTGGAGATGGTTTGATTCAAGTTGGAAATGAATTTCATATAAATGTTGGTTTATCCTCTTCTACTGGTTTAACGATATCATCTGATACATTACAATTAAGTACGACAGGTGTTACTGCAGGTAGTTATGGTTCATCAACTCAGATACCAACATTTACCGTAGACACACAGGGTAGATTGACAAATGCTGGAACGGTTTCTTTAGATTTGACAAGTGGCTCTACAACGGTTGCAATTGGTCCAGCTGAAGACGGAACTTATGCTGATGGTGTATTTAGTTTTACTAACTCAACACCAATAGGTCATGCAGTAGATAATATCAACGAATTATTAAGTGCGTTGGTTCCACCTGATGCTCCGGACTTATCTGATTGGACTGGTAGTAAAGCTGGAACTTTGGCTAATGGTAAATTGAGTTTTGATGGTAATAATCCAATATCTGGATTTAATTATATCAGTGCTACTTTCGCACCTTCTTCACCTATTTCAGTAGATGGAACTTGGACTGCGACTGGAAAACGATTAGCAATTTCTGCTAGTGCTTCTGGAAATATTTCTGGAACATTAAATGATCAAGTGTCTGCTAGTACTACTACACCAACACCCGCATATGGTGCTGATACTTTTGGAGATGCTAACGTAGGAACGTTAAAAATGTACGTTAACGGAGTTGAAAAAACATCAGCAACAATAACACTATCTAACTTAGCGGCTCAGAATACAACGACTGGTGGTACAACGACTGGTTTCAGTGTAGGTGCTGCTACTGCTTCTAAGTTCCCACAAGGTGCTGTTTTTGAGCAATTTTGGAATAGAACTGGAACTTGGTTATTAAGAGGTAATGATCCTGATATAGTTTATGGTTATAACTATGTATATGTAGTTCATGATAACGCTCCAAGTTTCACAAGAACATTAACAAGATATGAATTTATTATTGATGGTGATACTACTGCTACATCAATTTCGGGAGCAACTATCACTGGTTACACATTAACAGGTAGCAAGTATCTATCAGGTATCAATTATTATACAGGTGGTACTGTTAGTTATGATGTTACTATAGACAACTTATACAGAAATACATATTATTCAGGTGCTGATGCTATCACATTTAATGAAACAAGTACTGGAGCAACTACTCCAATATTGACAGTTTCAACACAATATTCATTAGCAGCTTCTGGTGGTAACGAAGCAAAACAATTCAAAATATCAAATTCTGATCAGAATAATGCTCCTGCTACTTTTAACATCATCTCTTTAGCAAAACGAAGATTAAATGAATCAATTTCGTTGAGTGTAAATGCTAAAAGAACTATTCAGGGTAACTCGACAGGTGGTGCTGTGTCGGTGACAAATGTCTATTTAGACAACGTTGCTGCTTCTTCAACCGCTGTTGGTACAACTTGTGAGGGATTTGATGATGAAAGATACAGATTAGTTGGTACGTATGTTGGAAATCAATATGATACATATGGTTCTACTACATCTAATGCTTGGGATTCAACCCAATCATTAATATCTGGTGGTTCTGGTTACAATGACGGATTACAAGTTTACAATAGTACTTTAATATATCCGACTACAAACTTTAGCACACCTGGTGTGTTGACATCAAATGCTAATTTCGGAAATTTAGCAACTGATTATTCAGGAGCCACTGGTAATAGACAATATGTTAGATGGTTTAGACAGGTATCTCCAACGACTGCAAACTTTGTAATGCAGATACTAGGTTCTGGTGGTACATTTGTTGCTAAATCTACCCCTCTAACAGGAAATTACATCTGGGTAGAAATTAAAGCTCCTGGTGCTTCTTCTGCTGAGACTGGTTGGTTAGATGCTTACAATGATTTTCTTACCGGTCAATGGAATGATGGTGATGGTGTGAGAAATAATGCTACTGGTGCTGGTAGAGCATTTAATACTAACTGGGGATTAAATATAGGAACAAAAAATACAGCAAACACTAACGGAATTATGTTGATTAGAATCACCGTTGGTCCATCGTTTAGTGGTTCGTTTACTGGTATAACGTTTAATTATTCTTAAAAATAAAATGAAAAAATAAATATAAAAAATGAGTTTAACATCATCTACACAAGCGGCAATAGCTCTTAAGAATATCTTAGGTAAATCGATGACTGACACAATTAAAGGTGTTGACAACGAAGCGGAAGGTATATTTTTTAACTTAGATTCGTCTAATATATGGGTAAATGACATACCAGGAACTGCAAGTATTGCGGTTAGTCAGGGTGTGGCTATCGGAGTAACTGCTAGTTTGACTCTTGATGGAACTTCAAATGGTCGAGGTTATTTTGCAAGTTGGCCGGTTGCAGCACCATCCGGAACCGACCCTATAACATCTTTACCATATGCTTATGGTTCTGGTGTTTTATCTGGAATAACAACTGGATCTAGAGTAAGAAATGGTATTCCGCCTTCATATGGTTTGACTTTTGAGGCTAAACCTTATACTGGTGCTTCTTTGATACCTCCTGGTGATGCTAGAAACTGGATTTACCAATATAACTCAGGTGTGTTCTTTCAACAAGACGTCACTGGAGGTGCGCCTTCATCTATTGCCCTGTATGTTTATGTTGGAGACACATTGTCTGATTTTACATCAACAGGTTTAGGTAGTATAACTGGTGTAACTGCTGGTAGTGGTCTAAGTGGAGGTGGAACACAAGGAGCTATCACATTGAGTGTGAATTTAGGAGCAAATTCAGGATTAACATTTTCAGGAAACGATATTATAATAGATTCATCTTTGGCTGGAAATGGATTAGATTTCACAACTGGTGTTCTTAGTGTTAATACTTCTGAAATTACCTCAACACTAGCTGGTGATGGTTTAACAGATAATGGTTCGGCTTTAGACGTTAATGTTAATTCTGATTCATTAGAGATAAATTTAGATTCAATTAGATTAAAAGATACTATTACAGGTGATAGAACTTTTCAAGATTCTGTAACTATTAATGGAGATTTAACCGTTAATGGAACGGTTTCTTACATAAGTACAGAGACAATTTTAGTTCAAGATAATATCCTTACATTAAATGCGACTTATTCTGGTCCTTATAATGCATTAAATACAGGTATTGAAGCAAACTTAGGTGGTGGAACATATGCCGCTTTAATTTGGGATAATACTACATCATTGTGGTCTGCTGGTTTTTCTGGTTCTGTTTCATCAATAATTACAGAAGCTGGTACTGGACTTACAAAGTCGGGTAATCAATTGTCAGTCAATTTCAATGATATTACAAGCACAGGTCTTACGCAGAATGGAAATGCTATATCAATAGATTTTAATTCTATTACTGGAACTGGATTGACACAAAATGGCTCTCAAATATTTATTGATACATCGGGGTTCGCAGGTAATTTAGCCGGAGCTGGTTTATCAGCAAGTGGTGGAGTACTTTCTGTTAACGTTGGAAACGGACTTGAAATAGTATCTGATAAAGTTTATTTAGGTGGTACTTTAAGTCAAACTACTAAGATACAAGCAGCAACTAATGATTTTACAATAGAAAATATTGGGTCTCTTACATTTACCGCATCCAATGGAGCTGATGTCAAAGTTGAAAGTGGTATTCCAAATGCTGAAAATAAATTACAAATTACAAATGTAATCGCTTCTTTAAAATCTGGTGATGTTGCTACATTCTCTGTTATAAAAACAACATACAACGATTCATCATTGAATTCAGAGTCTAATGGAATTGCTAACTCAATTAGAGTTACTAATGACTCTCAGACTTTAGGTGGTATTGATGGTTCTACTGGTAACTATTTGTTAATAAAAGATAACATAGCTAATAAAGGACTTGTATATGAAGGAGATTATACGGCTAACTTTACTACATTCTCATTGGTTACTAAGGCTTATGTTGACTCTGCTGTATCTGGAGTTGGGGCAACAAATGGTTTAACTGAAATTGCTCCAGGGTTTTTAGGATTAGGAGGAAATCTAATTCAAGATACTTTCTTAAATTCTGATGGATATGATTTAACTATACAAGATTTTGATATACTTACTCTTACTGGTTCTACTGTTGATGTTCAATTAGATAATGGATTATTTTTAGTGGATGTTGGTAATTCTGGATCTATAGATATGTATGGTGGTGATGTGACTATATACGCAACTGGTAGTGTGGATATTATTTCTACTAACGAGTTTACGGTGAATACGGCAACTGGTTCAATCACAACATCAAATCAAAAAGGATTGGTATATACATCAGATTATTCTGGTACATTTGTCAGTTATTCACTTGTTTCTAAAGGTTATGTTGATGCTGGAACTGCTTCAATCTGGAATGCTATTGATTCAATAAATGGTGATTTCATAACAGGAGTTACTGCGGGTAGTGGTCTATCAGGTGGTGGTACGTCTGGTTTTATAACTTTAGATGTGAATGTTGCAAATGGACTTACTATTAATAGTAATAATGTAGAGGTTTCTCCAACAATAGCTGGTACTGGTCTTACTTTCTCAGGTGGCGTATTATCAGTAATTGCTGGTGCTTCACAACCTGTATATGATAGAACAAATGCTTCTGTTACAACTGGTGATGATTCTCCTACTGCAGTTTTATTATCATCAACACCTAATGATTACTCAAGAATACAAGTTTATGTTAATGGTCAGTTACAAAGATTAGGTAATGGTACAGCTTCTTTAGTAGATTGTTATATTTCTTCAACTGCTTCAGTTGCTGAGGCTTTTGTAGATATTGTAGCCGGTCAACAACTATACTGGAACGGATTAGTTGCTGGATATGATTTATCTACTACTGATGTTATAGATATAGTTTATGAATCTTAATAATAAATATTAGAAAGGAGTAAGAAAACTTACTCCTTTTTTTGTGCTTCGTTCAAAATAGGATAAATTGTTTTAATATATAGATAAGTGAAAAAATTTATTAGTCGTTAATGGCTCAAATTGATATTAAACAACTACGAGGAGCTTCTCAAGGTTCCATACTTTTTTTGGGAACTGGAAGTTCGGTTAGTGAAGATGTAAACAAGCTAAGTTGGGACCAAAATAGCGATGTTTTTTCTTTAGTTGGTAAAATAAAGATTGTTGATGGTAATCAACAATCTGGATATGTTTTAACTTCTGATGGTACTGGTTTGGCAACATGGACTCAGTCTTTGGTTGCTACTCAAAGTATTATAGAAATACCGATATCTGGAACACAAAATGGTGTAAACAAAAACTTTGTATTAGCTTATCCATTGTTGTATCCATCAAATCTATTTTTTATCAATGGTCAATTAATGCAATCATCGATTGATTATACTATTTCTGGTACAGCCTTATCTATAGATGTTGATAGACCGGCACCTACGAGCACAGACTCGTTAAGATTGTTAGGTTCATCTGTTTCTATTGGTTCAGTTGGTACTTCTGGAACCTCTGGTTTTAGTGGAACTTCTGGAACTAGTGGAACTTCTGGAACTAGTGGTTCGTCTGGTACCTCCGGCACTTCTGGTTCATCAGGAACATCCGGTTCTAGTGGATCTAGTGGTACCGCTGGTACTTCTGGAACAGGATTTAACACAATTTCTAATTTTTCAAATAATAGAATTTTAACATCAGATGGTACTTCTAACTCAGCTAATGCGGAAGTAAATTTGACCTTTGATGGTAATCTACTTAACATACAAGGAGATTTACTAGTCACTGGTTCTTTTTCAATTTTAGGTTCTTCTTCTACTATTAATACATCGAATTTAATAGTTGGTGATTCAATTATCGTGTTGTCACATAGTCAATCAACGCCTGCGTTAGATTCTGGTATTTTTATTGATAGAGGAACCGGTGCTACTCAGGCTTTTTATTGGGATGAAAATTCAGATGAGTGGACCTTTGCTTCAACTACTAATGACCATATTAGTATTGGTCCTGTTAACCGAATAACTTACTCAAATGTTACTGCTGGTCAGTTTACAGGAAAAACACTTAAGATAACAGATGGTGCTTCTAGTGGTTTTTATTTAATTTCGGATTCAACTGGATTGGCAACTTGGACTTCATCAGCTATTGCTACAACCCCTATAGTTATTGGAACAACATCAGTAATTGGAGGTACAAATAATCAGTTATTATTTCAATCTGGTAATTTTGTTCAACAAAGTCAAAGATTGACTTTTAATAGCACAACAAATGTTGTCCAATTAGGAATTGGTTCTGGTACTGGAAGTGGTGCACATTTGACTATAATCGCGACGGGTTCATCATCTACGGACTTACCATTAATTATTAGAAATGCTGCAAATGATTTAAATCTATTAGAGTTTACTGGAAATGGTAATCTAAAAGTTGGAAATAGAACAGATATTGGTACAAGAGATATATCTATAGCTGGTTATAATAACAATAGATTGATATTTGATACTGGTTACAGCACATCTGGTGATTGTCAAATATCTTTAACTAGAAGGTCCAATACTGGAACTTATAGTGATAACACATTTTTATTTCAACATTCTTCTTTTGTTGATGCAAATAACGTGCCTTATAGGATGCATTTTGTGAATCCAACTTTGTATTATGGTACGAATACTGCACGTGATGGATTTAATGCTGGTTTTATGTGGCATAAAAATTCAGCTTTACTTTCTAATCTTCAGATGAAATTGTCACCTGATAATGCTCTAAATTTATATAGCAGTACTTCTAGTTCAGTAAATCAAAGTCCTACAGAAAGTAATTTTATTGATGGTTTTCAATTATATTCAGCGGATAGAGGTGGTGTTGATGGAAAGGCAGCTCCTCACTTTAGAACAGAGGATGGTTCTATAAATGTTTTAGGAGATTTAGTTGGTTTTGGTACAGCTTCTCCAAATTATAAGTTGGAGGTTGTTGGTACTGTATCTTCTACTGGATTTAGAATGACTAATGGTGCTGATAATGAGTATATAATGGTTTCTGATAGTTCTGGAAATGGTAGTTGGACCGCTAGTAGATTGACAACTACCGCTCAAACTACTACAGGTTCTACAATAAATGCTGCAACTATTTCGGTGCCTCAAGGTTTTACTAGTATAGTAGAAGTTTATGTTACTGCTACTTGTAGTAATACAATATGGGGTGCTTGGAGAAGAGAGCTTGTGCTTACTAACTTTAGTGGTACAGCTAATGTTGTTTTGAGTAATGCTCAATTAGATAAGCAATCCGGTCTTATACCAACAAATCTTTCATTTACATGTTCGACAGGAAACTTGATTGTACAAGTTACTGGTACTAGTTCACAAACCGTTAATTGGATTACAAAATATCAACGAATTATATAATGCCTACTAACAATTTGATATCAAAATCTTTAGGTTCTATTGAATTAGGAAGTGGTAATGGAACCCCTGATCATATTTCACCAAAGGGTTCGTTATATACTGATACTTCAACAGGGACTCCTTGGGTCAACTCGACAGGTAATGCCTCTGGATGGGAACCATTATTAAAACCAGGATATGGAGAAATATATTTGAATGCAAATGCTGTATCTACAACCTTCTCTACTACAAATACTTGGGTCCCTACAAATAGCTTAAGTTGGTCTAATGCTGGTTTCTTCAATGGTTTTACGCAATCAGGAACGAGTTCATCTATTCAAGTTTTGACTGGTAAATCAGGTAAATATATTGTAACTCTTAATGGTTCGATTGGTAATCCTGCTTCAAATCAAACTTATGAAATTGGGGTTTCAGTAAATGGTGCTACTCCATCCAATAACATGTATCAAGCAGCAACGGTTTTATTTTTATCACCTGCTGATTATAGGAATATAAATGTTTCTGGATATTTAAATCTTTCCGATAGTGATACTATATCTACTGTTGTTAGATGCACAACAGCAACTGTTTCTGTAAATTTAAGACATGCTTCTCTTACTGCTATAAAAATATATTAAAATATGCCAGTATTAAATGAAATTTCAGTTGGTTCGGTATTGTATCAGGTTGTAAGTGGTGCGCCCACACATTCTGCAACAACCGGAGTCATTGCGCTTGATAATGAAAGTGGAAAATATTTTATTTATAATACATCGGGTTGGGAGATTTTAGTAACTCCTAATTATGGTGGTATTTATTTTACTGGATCTTCTGTGACTACTGACACTGATAGTACAACAGGAACATGGTATTTTGACGCTTCTACTTCGATTGGTGGAACAAGTCCGGGAAGTTATAGAAATGATGCTGATATGTTGGGTTTCACATCCTCGTTTAATGGTTGTTTAAGAATTACAGATCCAGGTAGTATTGGTAAATATTTAATTAGGTCATCAGCTACTTTTGTCAATATAACAGATGCCCACTCTATAGAAATGGTGCCAACTCTTTATCCGATATCTGGTACTAAAACTATAAGTCCAACTAAAGGTATTACAAATGAGTTGATGAGAAGTTCAGCTACGTATGCTAACTTTAAAATGGTTGCTCAATCTAATATTATAACTGAGATTTTACCAAATCAAGGAATTTCTATTGCTAAAAGATATAGACTACCTTCGACTGTCACATCAGGGTACCGAGTTGAAAATGCTTCATTACAAGTTTTAAAGTTGGAGGATGCAATAGTTACATATGTTTTAGATGAAGAATTTTCATCAGGTACATTCTCAACTAATTCATGGACAATAGTAAATGATTCAGTAAACCAATGGTTTGTAGGAACCGCTGCTACTGGTTCCTCTGGTACATTTTCGGCATATATTTCAGCTACAAACGGTACGACTCATGCTTACACAGCTGGTCCAACATCAAGAGTTTCACATTTTTATAAAGATATTACAATACCAAATGAAACAGGAGATTTTTATCTTAGTTTTGATTGGAAATGTTATGGTGAAAATGCTGCTGGTAATAGTCTTGGTTATGATTATGGTACTGTTCATATTGTTGCTACTTCGACTACTCCTGTTGCTGGTACTGATTTAACAAATACTCAGGCCACTCCAACCTCAGCGCCTACAAATAATGGTCGAATTGGTGCTACTACTAATCTTGGTAAATTTAATAGTGGATATGGAGGTCCGGATAGTTTCTGGCGACAGGAACTAATTTTACTTAACGGGTATAAGGGTCAAACAAAAAGACTAGTATTTGGTTGGTCAAATGATTT
>Ga0315906_10000426_pt1 | contig 67630 bp, 57 predicted proteins | sample LakEriMetagenome_4_FD_203526 | JGI IMG/M metagenome (GOLD analysis project Ga0315906, IMG submission 203526) | Freshwater fungal communities from buoy surface, Lake Erie, Ohio, United States - Buoy 2 MA122 | ecosystem: Environmental > Aquatic > Freshwater > Lake > Lake biofilm | place: USA... | reverse complement strand
CCACCTTGGCCTTAAACGGAGCCCCATACACACGTCGCTTGCCCGGCATCGTCATCCTCCTGATAGGGGGCCTCCAAGCCCGGAGGCTCCACCTTATCAGGGCGCCCGAAATCCGGGGTCCACCTCACTTTTCGTCCGAAACGGTTCGTGCGTTGAACCGACGGCTGGTTTTTCCTTCGAGAGGTACCTGACCCCAGAAGAGTCTTATGTTGACGTGTGCCCTTGCGACGGTGGCACTGCTTGGGGTCAGCATGGCTGCGACCAATGCGTATGCGGCGCCCGGCACCGAGCGGACGGCCGGAGCCCAGGGAGCGACCAAAGATGTCGTTGCGACTGCAGTGGAGGCCGGCCATTTCAAGACGCTTGTGAAGGCTCTTGAAGCGGCGGGGCTCGTCGAAACGCTGAAGGGGAAGGGGCCGTTTACGGTATTCGCCCCATCCGACGAGGCGTTTGCGAGACTTCCGTCGGGGACGTTGGAGAACCTGCTCAAGCCGGAAAACAAGGAAAAGTTGAAGGCGGTTCTGTTGATGCACGTGCTACCCGATGATCTTCTGATCGCTGATGTGAAGAAGATCAAGGATGCCACGACCGTCGGAGGAGCAAAGGTAGAAGTGACCCACAACATGCTGACAGGCGTGCACATCGGCACCGCCAAAGAGATGGCCCATGTCCAGAACTCGGACATCCACGCCACCAATGGTGTCATTCACGTCATCGACAAGGTGATCTTGCCGTAGAGGATCGCCATCGCGGAGTCGGAGACGTCAGAAGCGCAAAACAGGTGTCCTGTGCGAACGGAGCCTGTCGCACAGGGCATGTGTGAGCGCAGGTGAGAGACAGCTGCTCGTCAGGGACGGAAGGCATTTCGAACGTTTTAGGAAGGACTCCACAAGAGCGTTTTTACTCTTCTTGAATAAGGAGCGAACTGTGAGTCCGATCGTACTGATCCTTGTTGTGATTCTGATCCTGTCACTGCTAGGCGGTGGCTACGGATTCCGGAGCGGGAATACCGTTCTCGGCGCGGGAGGCGGGCTGATCGGCCTCATCCTGATCATCCTGCTGATCCTTGCGTTGTTAGGGCGATTGCCGCTCTGAGCGTTCGCGGGGCCGCCCGCATAGGGTGGGCGGCCATCACGACTCCCGAAACACGAAGTAGACGGCCGCGCAGATGCATAGGGCCGCCCAGAGGTAGTTGAGCTTCAGCGGCTGCTTCATGTAGAGCACCGCGAATGGTACGAACACGGAGAGAGCGATCACCTCCTGCAAGATCTTCAGTTGCCCGAGGTTCATCGTCGTGTAGCCGATCCGGTGTGCAGGCACCTGCAGCAGGTACTCGGCCAACGCCACGCCCCAGCTGACCAGCGCCGCGATGAACCACGGCCGGCCGCTCATGTCCTTGAGGTGGGCGTACCACGCAAACGTCATGAATACGTTCGAGCAGATCAACAGGAGCGTCGTCTGGAGCATTACGGGCATGCGTTGGGGTCCTTTTGACCGGCGATCAGCCGGCATACAACACCCGACCCTCGCGGCGGGCAACGTGTTCGATCGTGCCGGGTGTCGCTGAACGGTGCTCGAACTCCTGTTCGCTGACCACCAGCAGATCCACCGGCATGACGAGCCCCTTCAGAGCGCGGTTGAGCCGGATCATCTCCTCGTAGCGGTCGTCTAGGGCCGTACGAAGCCGGTCGGCTGTTGGCACCCACGGCGGGGTAACGGTAGTTGCCATACCCCCAACCTTACCTTGTACCGCTCAAGAGCGGCCACGAGCGACCGGCGACCGCGTCGCCCTCCTCGCCGGCCATCCCGGTCTCTTTTTTCAGCGGTCGGCCGCCAAGGGCGACGGCCTACCCTGAAACAGGGTCGGATTTAGGGAAGTCGGTTTTGAAAACCTGCGTTGTTATCGGGACTCATTGAGACTCAATGATCCCTGTCGGGGGGTACTGCGACGCGGCGGCATCGAGATACCGGCCGAAGTCTGCGTGGGTGCGGGCGAGCGTGAGCACTGCGTCGCGACGAAGAGCGTAGACCTCCACGTCGGTGAGGGCCCGGATCGTGGCGGCCCGGGGTGCGTCCGTGAGGATGGCCAGTTCACCGAAGAACGACCCCTCCCGCAGGGTCGTGAGCCGCTGCGCGGGATCACCGCGCAACACATCGACCCGCCCCTTCGTCAGGAAATACATCTCGTCCCCCACGTCCCCCTCGTGCACGAGCGTTTCGCCGGGCGCGAATGCTCGTGCGTCGAGCCGGGGGATGATGTCGCGGAGGAAGTCGCTGCTGGCGTTCTTGAAAAACGGCACCTGCTCGATCAGGGCGGCGGTGATGGCCCGCATCCGCAACAGTTCGCGGTCGATCTTGCCCGGCCCCTTGGAGGGCATTTCGGCGATGAGGTGGACTTCGGCGGGCACCATAAAGTCCGCCAGCCGGCTGGCGACGAACCCACGGAGATCATCGGGACCGATCTCAACGCCCGGCTGGAGGATGACGTATGCGTGGGGAACCTCGCCGTAGTCGGCGTCGGGCACGCCGATGACGCAGGCGTGAACAACAGCCGGGTGCTCGGCGAGCGCCGCTTCCACTTCGAGCGGCGCGACCTTGTTGCCAGCGCGGACGACGATGTCCTTCCGCCGGCCCATGAACCACAGGTAGCCGTCCTCGTCGTAGCGACCCAGATCCCCGGTCAGCACCCAGCCCTTCTGCAAGGTCTTGCGGGTCTGGGCCGACTCGTTCCAGTAGCCGTCCATGATGCCCGGTCCACTGACGCGCACATCCCCGACCACTCCGGTGGGCACGTCGGCACCATGCTCGTCCACCACCGCGACCTGGACGCCGTGCACGGGCGGGCCGACGGATCCCGGCTTCTTGCGGCCGAACGGCGGATTCATCGCATACGGCCCCGTCTCCGTGGAGCCACACTGCTCGGTGACCGCCACGCCCGTAAGCCGTTCGAAGGATTCGAGGAGCCTGGTGGGCACACGGTCGCCGCCGGCCAGGCAGAGCCGCAGGCGGCTGAAGTCACAGGCGTGGAAGTCGGAGTTCGCCATCAGCAGTCCCAGGCCTGCCGGCGCGAGCGTTAGAAACGTCTTGGCGGGCGGCCGCCGCAGGGCGTCGATGAAGCCGCCCGCGGTGAACGTGCGCAAGAGACATACCCGTCCGCCGACCCAGAGCGTGGGCAAAAGCTGGCAGCGGAGCGCCAGCGGTCGTGAGACGGACGTTGCAATCAGCGCGACGTCGTCCGCCGTGAGCGTGACCCTCGCGAGGTATTTGCGGACTCCCGTGGAGAGCGCCCCATGCGAGAGCACGACTCCCTTGGGACGGGACGTTGTCCCCGACGTGTAGACCATCACCGCCGGCGTGTCGTCGTGCGGCGGCTCTGCGGCCAGCTCGCGTTCGGCGCCGAGCAGCGATTCAAAGGGTCGCCGGCTGCCGGCTGTGGGGCCACCTACGACGACGACCCGCGGCACCGCGCCGAGCACGCCGGCCTCGTCGAGCCCTGGAATGCGCTCATGACTCGCGATCAGCACCGCGGCACCGCTGTGGCCGAGCGCGTAGCCGATCTGCAACGGGTGGTATTGGTAGTCGAGTGGCACGACGACGAGCCGCATCCGGAAGCAGGCGAGATACGAGATGACCGCCTCGCGGCTGTTGGGCAGCAGCAGGGCCACCCGATCCCCTTCCTCGAGCCCCATCGCCGCCAGGCCCGATGCCAGCCGTGACGCGAGCCGCTCGAGCTCGGCGGCGGTGGTCCACGCTCCATTGCACTCGAGGATCGGGCGGTCGGGATCCGTCGCGAGCGACCGTTGCAGGAGTTGATGCAGCATGGAAGAGCACGTCGTGCGGGCCGAGAAGGGCGTTAGAAGCTCACGAGTGCCCGCACGCCGGCGATCAGCGCCGGATCCGCGGAGCGCAGCGTGGGGACGACGTATTGTAGGTCCGGCGTGATGCGGATGGCGGGCGAGAGCGCATAGTTGTAGAAGCACTCGATTCCCTGGCCGTCACCGACGGGGCCGAATTGCGCCGTGATCAGCGTGCCGATCTCGGGGCTGGCCGACGCCCAATACCAGCCGACACCAAACGTGTCGTCGCGCCGCATCCGGCCGAGCACGTTGCCGCCGACGCCGAAACTCAGGAATGCGTCGATCGGGCTCGTGTGTGGATCCGCGATGCCGGCGCGGCCGAACGGCCCCCAGCCCCGCGTGTCATCGGCCGGATCGACGACCAGAAACTGATCGAAGTTCCAATACAGGCACCACGAGCCGCGGGTCGTCGGAATCGCTACGTCCGGGTAGGGGATGTAGGCCTCGGTGATCGACGTGTAGGTGCGGCTGTTCCAGGTGCCGCCGAGCAGTTGGTGCCCCGGGCGGTCGAAGAGGTTCGTGGGCACACGCACGGCCGCCGACAGCAGCAGGCCGTCGTTGAACAGCGTGTCGAAGCCGCTCGTGGCCGTCGTGTCGGTCGAGTTGAGTACGGTCACCATGGCCATCGGTCCGTCGTCGGGATGGTAGACGAATCCGGCTCCCAGCGTGGAATAGGGCACCGTCGCGCCGACGATCGGGTTGAACACGAACCCCATGTTCGAGAACTGCGTCTTGCCGCGGCCGTGGGCAAAGGCGTTCATGTCTCCATCGAGCGTGTCCATCTTGCCGCCGAACACGGAGAACGCGTCGGAGAGTTCTTGCGTGAGCAAGACGTTCGTCAGATACACCTCCTCGCTGTCGTAGACGGGGAGGTCGGCGATCAGCGTCGGCGAGATAAAGCAGCCCACGTTGCCGACGATCGTTTCGCCGTAGCGATGCTCGGCCCGGAGCTTGAGATAGAGCCCGTCGCGCAGGCCGAGTTTCCCGCCGTCGGCGATCACGCAGTAGTCGCCGTGGCCGGCATAGTCGAAGGCCTGGGTGAAGCCGCCGTTGGTGTTGCCGATGTAAAAGCCCGTATTGTCGGCGAGGATCGTCACCCCCGCGTCGGCCAGCCGCTCGCGAAAGCCGTCCTGTGAGCCGATGAGGTGCGGAGCCATTTCATACTCGGGCTCCTCGAGATAGGGCTGCGGCGGGTCGTCCGCGGCAACGGGGCCGACAAGCCAGCACCACAGGCCGGCCGCCAGCCAGCGCATCAACCGCCCGGTGGCATGATGCCGTCTTTGCACGTCGCCAGCCCCACGGTTCGGTTGTGCCGATACCATCGGCAGGGCCGTGCGGCTGGATGTGGGGAATCCGCGGCCTGTGCCCGGCCTGCGTTCAAGTGGCGAGGCCTGGCAAACCCTGCGGGCTGCGGCCGCGGCATCACTGGCCGGGGAGCTGCCGTCCCCAATAGAGCAGCGACACGGCGACGACGATCGCGATGTCGAGAATCATCGCCTATCGGGCGAAGGTGCGGATCGGCTTCGTGCACACGTAGACATCTCCCGACTCGGCCCGCACGCGGCTGGTCACGATGTGGTAGAGGCCCATCAACGGCAGTGTCGCCAGCGCTGCGAAGAGCAGGTCCACCCGCACATCGAACGTCGGTGAGCTTCTGACATACGCCAGAAGCCCGACGGTCAACGTCACGAACACCGCCTGCAGCGACACGACCTCGCGAAACGAATTCGCCTGGGCGACACACGGCGGCACGTCATCCGGCGGCGTGCTGAAAACCGCGGCAAGAAAATTGCTCAGACCGTTCATTCGCAGGAGTCTACCTTTGCCAGAGCGCAGCGAGTGGGTGCAACAAAAAAGCTGCCGCCCCACGAGGGGGCGGCAGCCGTAGGAACCATTTGGTGGGCTGCATCAGACGGCAGGCCCGTCGACTCGCCGCTATCGGCGCAGCCCTCCGGTACAGTCTTGCGTCACTAGACCACCTCCTCTCGCGAAAGGAATCCCAGCCGTCGCGATCACTGCGAGATCGCCGCCAGGCGGTTATCTCCCCGACCGTCGCCGGGGAACGACGCGTAAATTATAGGCTGACCACCGGATCCGGCCGGAACCGGGACAACTTTTCGGTGACGGCCCCGTTGAATGCATGGCCCCCCGGAGTTCCGCATGCACTTTCTCGCAATTTGCCTGATGCTTGTGGCAAGCGAGGCGGCGGCTTTGCTGCCAGGCGACCACTCGCGTTCGCTCGAGGTGGATGGTGGCGAGCGCGGCTACCTCGTGCATGTGCCCCCGCAGTACGACCCGGCCGCGGCAATGCCGGTGGTGCTGGCCTTTCACGGCGGCGGTGCAAACGCCGAAAATATGGTCGTGTTCAGCGGGCTGAACGAAAAGGCCGATCAGGCCGGGTTCATCGTGGTGTATCCGGAGGGGAGCGGCCGGCTTGCACGGATGCTGACGTTCAACGCCGGTAACTGCTGCGGACATGCCGCCGCCCGCAGCATCGACGACGTCGCCTTTACCCGCCTCGTGCTCGACGACCTGGAGCGCATCGCCAACATCGATCGACGGCGGGTGTTTGCCACGGGCATGTCGAACGGGGCGATGATGTGCTACCGGCTCGCATCGGAGCTTTCGGATCGCATCGCCGCGATCGCCCCGGTCGCCGGGCCGATGGGCGCGAAAGACTGTCGGCCGGGGCGAGCCGTATCGGTCATGCACTTCCATGGCGATGCCGATGAGTTTGCGCCGTTCAAGGGCGGGCGAGGCCGCGGCCCTTCCGGCACCGACTTCTATTCCGTGCAGCACTCGATCGATGCCTGGGTCGCTGCGAATGGGTGTAAGCCCAAGCCTCGGACGACGCCACGTCCGGATCGAGCGGATGACGGCACGACCGTGAAGGAAATCCAGTACGATTCCGGCCGCGATGGCGCGGAGGTCGTGCTCGTGGTGATCGAGGGCGGAGGCCACACGTGGCCCGGGAGAGAGCCACGCCTGCGGGCTCTGGGCGCAAGCACGCAGGACATCTCCGCCAACGACATGATGTGGGAATTCTTTCAGCAGCACCCAATGAAATGATGCTCAGCGGGTCTGACCGGCATTATGATGGTCGGCATGGACGCCACACCCACGGCCGAGACAACGGCCCACCCCACGCTCGATGACCGCATCGAGATCGGACGGCAACAAGCCAAGGAACTCCCCGTCGAGGAACTCGGCGACCCGACGTGCCGGACGAAGCGGCCCGATATCGTGGACGTGCTTCGCGCCGAAGGCCGCGACCGGATCGCCGAGCTGCTGCCGCTCCGCCACGCCCGCATGGCCGTGAGCCCGCTGGCCACGCTCCGCGGCTCGGCCTCCGTGATGGCCGCCGCACTCGGGGCCCGCAAGAGCACCGATCTCATCGTGCAGCTCTGCGGCGACGCCCACCTCTCAAACTTCGGCATCTACGCCTCGCCCGAGCGGGACCTCGTGTTCGACGTCAACGATTTTGACGAAACCCACCCGGGCCCCTTCGAGTGGGACGTGCTGCGGCTGGCGACGTCGTTTGTCACCTGCCTGCACTCCAGAGACGAGCCCGACAAGGCCGCGGCCCTCGCCCGCCATATCGCCGATGTCTACCGCGAGACGATGCAGGAACTCTCGAAGAAGCCGACCGTCGGCGTGCTCTACGAACGCATGACGGCGGCCGACATCGAAGCCCTGGCCGACGAGGCGGATTCAGCGGCCCCCGCGAAAGACACCGAAGCCGCGCTCGAGAAGGCCCGCCGCCGCACCCAAGAACGCGCCATCGCCCGGCTCACCGAAGACGTGGATGGCAAGACCCGCTTCAAGTCGAAGCCGCCCGTGCTCGAGCGGCTCGAGGACGAGACGCTGCGCGGGTATGTCGAAACGGGCTACGCGGCCTTCGTCGAGACGCTCCCGCCGGAAAACCAGGTCATTGCCCGCCGCTACAAGGTCATCGATTCCGCACGAAAGGTGGTGGGAGTGGGCAGCATCGGCACGCGGTGCTTCATCACGCTGCTCGAAGGCCGCGACGCCGACGACCGAATCATTCTGCAATTCAAGGAAGCGACGACTTCGGTGCTCGCGCCGCATGTGAAGAACATGGGAGACTTCACCCGGATCGAGCACGAGGGACAGCGGATCGTGCGTGGCCAGAAAATGATGCAGGCCGTGTCGGATCTGTTTCTCGGCTGGGTCGACGGCATGCCCGGCACGAGCAAGCAGTTCTTCGGTCGCCAGCTGCACGACATGAAGGGGGGTTTCGACGTCGAGAATGCCAAGCTGGCCACCGTCCAGCTCTATGCCGACCTTTGCGCCCGCACGCTCGCACGGGCCCACGCCCGCAGCGGCGACACCGTGGCGATCGCCGCCTACCTCGGCGACGACAAAACCTTTGCCGAAGCAGTGGAGGTGTTTGCGGTGGCCGAGGCGCATTTCGTGGCCGGCGATCACAAGCGGCTTACGGAGGCGATCGCCGCCGGCGAACTCGAGGCCGCCGACATCGAAGACGCCTGAGCCTCACGGCGGCGGTGGCGAATCGCGACTCGCACGGGTGACGATTCGTCAGCCTGCCGCCCCGGGTGTCAGCAGCTGGAAGCGCGGCACTGACGTGCCGTCGACCACCACGGTTTCCGCGAACATTGCCGCCGGCCGGACCCACAGGCCGCGGTCGCCGTACTCCTGCCGGTAGACGACGAGCTCCTCGAGCGTCTCGCTGTGCCGGGCGACGCCCAAGACCGTGTAGTCGTTGCCCTTGTAGTGCCGGTAGCGTCCCGGCGTGATGGTGGCCATGGCCTGATGTGGACTCCGAAGTACGGCCGCCTTGGTGGTGTGAAGCCCTGTTGCGACGAATGCCGGTTTAGCGGCATCGTGCCAAACATCTACCAGCCGAGGGCGACGCCGTCGAGCCGGTGATCGACCCCCGACTCCAGGCACGGCCCCACGCCGACTTCGCCGCGATGGATCCGCACCATCTGGGCGGCACCCTTGAAGGCCGTCGGATCGCCGAGCCGGTGGCCACGGGCGGCAAGTTCCGCAGCGACCTGCTCCGAAATACCGGCATCGAGCTGCACCTCGTCGGTGGTCATGACCACCCGAAACCGGGCTGCGTCCACCGCTTGCTGCGGATTCATGCCGAGGTCGAGCGAGTTGACGAGTGTCTGCACCAAGCCCTGCGGATGGTTGTTGAGCCCGATGCAGCCGAGGATGAACTCCGGCAGGCCGTCGCGGAGCGCCATGCCGGGTAGAATCGTGTGCCGCGGACGCCGGTCCGGCCCCAGGGCATTCGGATGACCTCGCCGCGTGGAGAACTGGCTGGCGCGATTGTTGAGAATGATGCCGGTGTCGCCGGCCAGGAGGCCCGATCCAAACACCCCGCAGATGCTCGACATCAGTGACACCGCGTTGCCATCGGCATCGACCGCACAGACGTAGGTCGTGTCGGCCGTATTGCCGCCCTGGGGATGCACGGCCGCCGTGGCCCGGTCGGTGATGCGACCACGGAACTCCGCGAGGCCCGCGGCCGCGATCGCGCGGCCAACCTTCTCGGCCATCGGTTCGGTCGGCTCGCCCACCTCGTCGATCGCGAAGGCAAATCCCTGCCGCAAGGCCTCGATCTCGTGGTGCAGACGGGCCGACTCGCTCATGCCGGTGAGGTCGTAGCCTTCGAGGATTCCCAGCGCGATCAGCGCGACGATGCTCTGTGAGTTGGGCGGCAGGCCGAGCACGTCGCGGCCGCGGTAGCGGACCGAGAGCGGCTCCACCCACGCGGCCTGCTGCCTCGCGATGTCGGCAGCCGTGGTCGCCACGCCTCCCGCCGTGAGCGTGTCGGCGATCGCCTGCGCGACCGGGCCGGCATAGAACGCCTCACGGCCTCCTTGCGAAACGCGTTCGAGGGTGTCGGCCAGTTGGGGAAAGCGGACGAGCTGCCCCGGCACCGGCGGCTTCCCGCCGGGAAGCAGAATCTTCTGCAGTTCCGGCGTCGCATAGCGTGGCAGGATTGACGCGGCGGCAGCCCACACGCCGGCGATCGACTCACCCACCGGATAGCCATCGCGGGCGGTGGCGATCGCCGGCTCCCAGAGTCGTGCCAATGGCCGGCTGCCGAACCGTTCGAGCAGGTGGCACCAGCCGTCCACCGCGCCGGGAATCGTTACGGCCACAGCGCCGTGCTCCGGCATCAACGGCCGGTCCGCGACGCGGGTGATGTCCGCGCCCGATGGTGCCCTGCCGCTGCCGTTGAGCCCGAACACCGCGCGGTCTTTGGCCGACCAGGCCAGGATCATCGTGTCGCCGCCGAGCCCGCTCATCATCGGCTCCGCCACGGCCATCATCCCGGCCATCGCGACGGCCGCATCGAAGGCATTGCCTCCATCCTCGAGCACCCGCAGCCCGATCCGTGTCGCCAGCGGCGAGCTCGACGAGGCCAGAGCCCGTGTCGTGAAGACCGGCGACCGCCGACCGAGAAACCCTGTCGGGTCATCGGGCCGGATGGCCGGCGGCTCGGTCGCTATCGTGCGGGAAGAGAGCCCGGCGGCCGCGAGGGCCGCTCCCGTGGCGAGAAACTGACGGCGACGAATCATCGGGATTCCGATCATGTTGCCCGCGGGCGGTACGATCGACCACAGTATTCCCGGTTTCGCACCTTTTCTGAAAGGCCGCTGCATCATGGGATCCCCGGACCGTCGTGACTTCCTCGCCAACGTGACTGCGCTCGCGGGCGCCGCCGGGCTCTTCGCGGCTGCGGAACGGGCGAGCGGCGGCGATGCGTCGTTCATGAACAACGTGCCCGATCCGCTGCTTGCACAGGACGCGCTCCCCGAGTTCACATTTGCCCTCGAGAAGTCGCAGGGCCGCGTGCTCGCCGGGAGCTACGGCAAGGAGGCGACCGTCGAGCAGTTGCCGATCTCGAAGGGCATCGCCGGCGTGTCGATGCGGCTCGAGCCGGGGGTGATGCGCGAGCTGCACTGGCACGCGACCGCCGCGGAGTGGGCGTACGTCGTCAGCGGCCGGGTGCGCACGACGGTCGTCGACCCACAGGGCCGAACGGGCATCGACGACTTCGGGCCGGGCGATGTCTGGTACTTCCCGCGCGGCCACGGCCACATGCTCCAATGTCTCGGCACCGAACCGTGCCACTTCATCCTCGTGTTCGACAACGGCTACTTCTCGGAGTTCGGCACGTTCAGTCTCACCGACTGGGTCGGCCACGTGCCCCCCGCGCTGCTGGCCAAGAACCTCGGCGTTCCGGCGGCGACGTTCGCGGGGTTTCCCAAGGCGGAGGTCTACTTCGCGAAGGGGCCTGTGCCCCCGGAGCCCGCGGCGCCGCCGCTGGCAGGCGTCAATCCGCCCCCCCTGTCACACAAGCATTCGCTGCATGCGCAGAAGCCGCACGCGACCTTCAAGGGGGGCCGCGAGTGGCGGGTCGAGGCGAAGGATTTTCCGATTTCGACGACGATGACCGGCGTGATCCTGGAGCTGGAACCGGGCGCGCTCCGCGAACTGCATTGGCATCCCAACGCCGACGAGTGGCAGTATCTGCTGACCGGCACGATTCGGGCGACGCTCTTCGGCTCCCGCGGCCGGTATCGCGAGGCGACGCTCGGAGCCGGCGACATCGGCTACATCCCGCAGGGCTACGGCCATTCACTCGAGAACATCGGCGCGGAGCCTGCGCGAATCCTGATCGTGTTCAATGCGGGTGAGTATCAGACCGTCGATCTTTCGCAGTGGATCGCCGGCCAGCCGGCCGACGTTCTGGCCGTGAACTTTGGCCGTCCGGCGGCGACGTTCGAGGCCTTTCCCAAGCGTGACGTCTTCATGACGGACGGCTGACCGGTGATTCCGGATAGGCTGACGGGCTATGCCACGCAGCGTCGTTCGTGCCGGTGCCGTCCGCTGCCCCATGTGCAGCCTGCCGCCGCGGTGGTGCACCTGCGGCATGCTGCCGCCGGTGACGACCGCCCTCGCGGTGCACGTGCTCATCCACCGCGGCGAGCACGTGAAGCCTTCGAGCACCGGCAGGCTCGTCACCCGGGCCGTGACCGGCGCCGCCTGTCACGTCTATCAGCGTGAGACCCGCTTCCACGGGGCATCCGGGCTGCCCGCGGATGTCGTCGACCCCGACTGCGAGCTGTGGATCCTGCACCCTGGCGGCGAGCCGCTGCCTGCGCCGCGCGGTGCGAGCCACGCCGCGTCCAACGTGCAGCCGCACCTGCTCCTGCTCGACGGCACGTGGCGGCAGGCCGGGGAGATGCTCCATAGCGTGGATGGCCGCGGGCGGTGCGTGCGGCTCCCGGAGGCGAGCGTCGGGCCGAGCCGCTATTGGCTTCGCGACCAGCCGGGGCCGGCGCAGCTCTCGACCGCCGAGGCGCTGATGGGCGTGTTTCGCGCCCTCGGCGAGCACGAGGCCGAAGCCGCTCTCCGGCTGCACTTCGAGCTCCATGTGTATGCGATGCTCCTGGCCCGCGGCCGCCGCGAAATGGCCGAGCGCTACCTCGGCCATTCGCCCCTGCTCACCGCGCCACCCGTGATTCTCGATCGCCTGAAGCTACGCTAAATTTATTCTTCTGGAGGGTTTCATGCGATTCACGCTTCTTGCGCTGCTGCTTTGTGGCTGCACCGTTGCCAAGGCCGCCGATACGGCCGACGCGATCTACTCCGGCGGCGACATCCTCACGATGCACGGGCCGACGCCCGAGTATGTGGAAAGCCTCGCCGTGAAGGACGGCACGATCGTCTTCGCCGGACCGCTCGCCGACGCCCGCACGTTCATCGGGCCCCGCACGAAGGCGGTGAACCTCGACGGCAAGACGCTCCTGCCAGGCTTCATCGACACCCACGGCCACTTCGTCTACTTCGGCAAGAACCTCGTCGACGCGAATCTCTTCGGCTGCGCCGACGTGGCCGATCTCGTGGCCCGGATGCGGAAGCAGGCGGAACGCACGCCGGCCGACGGCTGGATCGTGGGCTTCGGCTACCAGGCCCGCGGCATGAAGGAGGGGCGGCCGCCCACGAGCGCGGAACTCGACCAGGTGGCGGCGGATCGGCCGGTGATGGTCGTCGATTCGTCGGGCCATCTGGGCGCGGCCAATGCGGCGGCCTTTCAGGCGGCCGGCATCACCGCCGACACGCCCGATCCGACCGGTGGCCAGTTCGCCCGCGGTCCCGACGGGAAGTCGCTGCTGGGGCCGATGGAGGAGACGGCGCTCAATGCCGTGCGCAGCAAGCGGCCGCCGTTCACGGGGGAACTCGCCGCGCGGGCCATCACCGGTGCCGCGGACGTCTGGGCGAGCCACGGCCAGACCACGGCCATGGAGGCGGGGCTCGGCCTGGGCAACGACGACATCGGCATCGTGCTCCATGCGATCGATGAGAAGCTGCTCCCCATCGACCTCTACGTGGCCGCGAAGGACTCGGCCCTCGACGACACGCTGGCCGCAGCCTACTCGGTGGGTTCGCAATACAACCCCAAGGCCGGCGGCGTCGTGGAGAAACTGCGGGCCGCGCGGCCCGACCTCGATCGCCGCTACGTGAATCGCGTGCGGCTCGGCGGCGTGAAGTTCTGGCTCGACGGCAGCCTCGACACGGCCTGGTTCACGCAGCCCTACACGGAGAACCCGCCCGGCAAGACCGGTGCCTTCGCCGGCTATCGGCAGATCCCCGACGAGGTGCTCGATGGCGTGTTCGAGCAGTATTGGCCCACCGAGCTCCAGATCCACATGCACATGAACGGCGATGCAGCCGCCGATCAGGCCCTCGCCGCGATCGACAAGGCGGTGAAGAAGCACGGCATGCGAGACCATCGGCCCGTGTTCGTGCACGCTACGTGGCTGCGGATCGACCAGATCGAGAAGATCCGGGCCTGCGGCGCCATTCCGAGCTTCCTCACGGCGGGGATCATTCCCGGCGGCGACGCGGTGGTGAAGCTCTGGGGGCCGGAGCGGTCGGCGGGAGCGATGGCCGCGCGGACGTTCCTGCGGTCGGGGCTCCCGTTCACGTTCTCGCACGACGCGCCGGTCTCGCCGGTGCCGTCGATCCTCGCCCTCGTGGATGCCGGCGTGAACCGGCTCTCCGGCAGCGGGAAGGTGGTGGGGCCCGACGAACGAATTCCGCCTTATGACGCCCTGCGCGCCGTCACGGCCACGGCCGCCTATCAGCTCAAGGAGGAGAAATCGAAGGGCACGCTCGAGCCGGGCAAGCTCGCCGACCTCGTGATCCTCGACCGCAATCCGCTGAAGGTGGAGCCGACCACGATCAAGGACATCCTCGTCGTACAGACGATCAAGGAGGGGCGGACGGTCTATTCACGCTGACGCAGCTCATGGCGGGTGCTACGATGCCGCGAACTCATCGAGTCCGTTATTCACCCGCGAATGTCATCAATGCTGCTCGAACCGTTTCGCCTCGGTGATCTCACGCTTCCCAATCGCGTCGTTATGGCGCCGCTCACGCGGGGCCGCGCTGGCAAGGAGCGGATCCCGAATGCCACGATGGCGGAGTATTACGTGCAGCGGGCATCCGCGGGACTGATCATCGCCGAGGCCACGACGATCTCCGAGCAGGCCAACGGCTGGATCGAGTCGCCCGGCGTCTACACCGACGCGATGCAGGCGGGCTGGCAGGGCGTGACGTCGGCCGTGCACGCCGCCGGCGGCAGGATATTTCTCCAACTCTGGCACATGGGGCGGGCCTCTCACAGCGACTTCCACGGCGGCAGCCTGCCGGTGTCGGCCTCGGCCGTGAAGATCGACGGCGACGGCATCCACACGCCGCTCGGCAAAAAGCCCTACGAGACGCCGCGGGCCCTCGAGACTTGGGAGATCGCGGGCGTCGTGGCCGACTACCGGCGCGCCGCGGCCCGGGCCCGAGCCGCCGGGTTCGACGGCGTTGAGATTCACGCGGCCAACGGCTATCTCATCGACCAGTTCCTCCAGTCGAAGACGAACCACCGCACCGACGACTACGGCGGCAGCATCGAGAAGCGGGCGCGGTTCCTGCGGGAAGTGGTCGAGGCAGTGGCGGCCGAATGGCCGGCAAACCGTGTGGGCGTGCGGATTTCGCCGAACGGCGTGTTCAACGACATGGGCTCGCCCAACTTCCGCGAGCAGTTCAGGCATGTGGCGACGCTGCTCGACCGCTACGGACTCGCCTACCTGCACGTCGTGGACGGCCTGGCATTCGGGTTTCACAAACTGGGCGAGCCGATGACACTTGGCGAGTGTCGGCGTGTTTTCAGTGGGCCGCTGATGGGCAACTGCGGCTACACGCAGAAATCGGCCGAGCAGGCGCTGGTCGCGGGCCTGGCCGATCTCGTCGCCTTTGGCCGGCCGTACATCAGCAACCCCGACCTTGTGGAGCGGTTTCGCAATGGCTGGCCCTTGGCCGCACCGGCCGACATGGCCGCCTGGTATACGCCCACGGGCGCAAAGGGCTACACCGACTTCCCGGCGTATCTGCCCGGCTGACGCTCCGTAGGCCCGTTGCTCCGCAACGGGATTTGCCCGTCACGGAGTGATGGGCCTACATGAGCTCCACCGCGCTTGACCGCCCCGGTAAAATGGTGGTGCATCAGGAATGACGCGTCCCCCACGACGCGTCTGGGCTCGCCTCGGCGGCGGGCTCTGCAACCGAGCCACTGCAAGGCAAACGGTGCTTCCGCCGGCACTCCGGTGTCGTCGGGATGTGCGTGAGGGCCACGGCCCTTGCGAAACAATGTTGCGGCGGATCCCTCCAGGATCACGTGGGCACCACGTGTCCACTGGCGGGGTCCGATTCTTGGTGCCGCTGTTCTGGCGTTGCACGTGTCCCTGACCGGATCCCAAGGAGGTTTCTCATGGCTGACCAGGCCCCCCGTGTGCTCACGCTCTTTCCCTACCTGCTCGACGGCCACTGCTGGGTGTTCGATGACGAACGCACCGGCCTCAAGGAAGAGGCCTTCGTGCTCGGCATGACGGAGATGATCTCCCGCGTCGTCGAAGCGAAGGGCATTCCACAGGCGGTCCGCGGCTTCGCGATGTCGTTCTCTGACCGGCTTTTCGACGGCCACGACGCCGAGCTGCACTGGCTGCGGCCCGACCCGGCCGGCGGCAACTGGTATGCCGGCGAGGTCGTAGGCGAGCGAATGGAAGGCTGGCTCTGTCCGGCGCTGCTCTTGTATTTCCAGGACCCGCCCCGGCGGATCTTCGTGCGGTGTGAACCGCTGCCGGCCGGCATCGAGCCGATCTGGACACCGCCGCCGGGCGCCATCACGCGGCGGTTTGTCGAGGCCCCCGGCAGGCGTTCCTGATCGAGCGTGCCAGCCACGCGTCCCAGTCACCACCACCAGTCAGCAGGAGCACCACGATGGGTTCATCGACCGAGGATCAATCCCTGCGGAACGAGACCGGCGGGATCCGGCATCTCGACGCCGCCGGGGCGCGGCAGCTCGTGGCCCGCTTCGCGCGGCCGGTGGTGGTGGACGAGCGGGGTGTCGCCTGGGACGAGGACGACTCGATCGCGGCTGCGACGTGGGGTTGGCTGTCGCTCGATCATCCCGAGACGGACCGCTCGCCCCACGTCGTCGGCCACTACAAGACCCACCTCTACCTGCACGGGCTCCGCAGGCTGCCGCTCTCGGTGGCCCGCGAGCTCGTGCGGCACCGTGGGCACCTCTATCTCGACGGGCTCACGTCGATCACCGACGCCGTCGCGGCGGAGCTCGGCCGCCACCACGCCGGCGGCCTGTCGTTCAACCGGCTCCGCACGCTGTCGCCCGCCGCCGCCCGCTCGCTTGGCGAGCACGGGGGCGAACTCACGTTCGCCCGGCTGGCCCGGCTCGACCCCGAGATCGCCCTCGGGCTGGCCCGGCACGCCAACGAGCTGTATCTCGCCGGCGTGCGTCGGCTCACGCCCCTCGCTGCCGCGGCCCTTTCCCAGCACCGGGGCGACCTATCGCTCGACGGCCTCGCGCAGTTGCCGGCCCGCGTGGCCGTCCATCTCGCGCGGCACCGCGGCAAGCTGCACCTGCATGGCGTGAAGCGGCTCTCGCCCGCCGCAGCCGAAGCGCTCGGCCGCCGCACGGGGCATCTGTGCCTCACGAACCTGGAACGGCTTCCGCCGCGACAGGCCCGGCATCTGGCGGCGCATGTTGGCGAACTGCATATCGGCGGCGTCGCGGTGGACGACGTGGTGGCCGAGAGCCTCGGTCGCCACGTGGGCTCGCTCTTCATCCGCGTGGCCGACGACATTCCCCTGCCGCGGCTGTACGCGCTGGTGCAGCATCAGGGGCCGCTTGAGGTTGCGGGCCTCACCCGCCTCGACGAGCCGCGGGCGCTCGTGCTCGCTGCTCAGCCCGGCTTCCGCGGGATCGAGGGGCTCTCAGGCTTGTTCATCGGCGGTGTGACCGTAATCACGCCCGCGGTGGCCGCGATCCTCGCCACCCACCGGGCCGGTGGGCTCGCCCTCAACGGCATCAGGCAGCTCTCCGAAGACGTGGCCCGAGAACTCGTGCGGCACCCGCTGCTCGCCCTCGACCGCGTCGAAACCCTGACCGACCGCGTGGCCTCGATCCTCGCGACACACACGGGCGTGACTATCTCACTGCGCGGCCTCCGCACCGTCAGCCCCGCCGCGCTCGCCAAGCTCCGCGCCACTCCCAGCATCGAACTCCCGCGGCGACTCACCGCTTCCAGACGGTGATGCCGTCCTTGATCGTCTCCTCGACGCGGATGTCTTGGATCGTGGCATGCTCGACCGTGAGTGGGTTGCCCGAGAGGATCACGAGATCGGCGAGCTTGCCGACCTCGATCGAGCCCTTCGCGGACTGCTCGCCGTATTGCCGCGCCCCGTCGATCGTGATCGCCTCGAGCGCCTCGAGCGGCGTCACCCGCTCGTTCGCTCCGAGCACGCGGCCTGACCGTGTGGTGCGGTTCACCGCTGTGTGCATCGTGAACAGCTGGTTCAAGGGCGAGACGTTGAAGTCGGTGTGGTTGCTCGGCCGCAGCCCGAGTGTCCGGGCCGACTTCAAGGGGCTGATCGACTCGACCTGGGCCAGCCCGCGGTTGGCGACGTGGGTGTCGCCGAAGTAGAAGCAGTGCAGCGTGAAGAACGACGGTGTGATCTTCCAGGCGGCGTACTTCTGGAGCTGGTCGGGCCGAATGAACTGCGAGTGCACGCCCACCGTGCCCCGCGGCTTCGCCGGATCATCACCGGCGGCGAACCGATGGGCCTCGAGCAGGGCGTCGATCGCCGCGTCGCCATTGCAGTGGACGAAGAGCGGCGCGCCGCCGTCGTAGACCTTCTTCACCATCTCGTTGAGCAGCGGCTGCGGGAACGACAACTCACCCTTCCAGTCCTTCTGCCCAGCCGGACCGTCGGTGAGGTAGGGCGTGGTAAACGCGGCCGTGCGGCCCTGCGGCGAACCGTCCATCACGATCTTCACGCCACCGATCCGCAGGCGGTTCGTGTAGGTCTTTTCGGCCCGGGGTGGCCCTCCGGCGAACACCGTATCGAGCTCGGTGATGAATGGCAGCGCGATCACGTCGAGCTTGAGGAGGCCGCGGTCGGCCATGATCCGCAACAGGTCGAGCTGGTGCTTCATCGTGGCTCCTTCCTGGGCCGTCGTGATGCCCTCACACAGATAGAGCTCCTGGCCGGTCGTGATCAGCTGGAGCAGTTCGTCGTCGTTCGGCCCCGGCACCTTGGCGAAGATCGGCAGAAACGCTGTTTCGAAGAGCAAGCCGTCGGGCTCCTGTGAGCCGGCTTCACGGCCGATCACGCCGCCGACGGGCGTGGGCGTGGCGGCGGTGATGCCATAGAAGGCGAGCGCCTTGCTGTTGAGCATGGCACCGTGCCCCGACACGTGCACGAGGATCACGGGGTTGTCGGGGAACGCGGCGTCGAGCTCCTGCTTCGTCGGCGCCCGCTTTTCGGCGAGCAGTTCAGGGTCGTAGCCGAATCCGATCACGAACTTTCCCGGCCCGAGTTTCTGCCGCTCCTGCACCTGCTTCAGCTTCGCGATCACGTCGGCGACGCTTGTGCACGTACCGGCCGGAGGAGAAGCACACAGGGCCTGCACCTGCACCTCGCCACAGGTGAAGAAATGGCTGTGGCCGTCGATGAAGCCGGGTACGAGCGTGCGGCCGGCGAGGTTGGTCACCTCCGTGTTCGGGCCCTTGTGGGGCATCACGTCGGCCTCGGTGCCCACGGCCACGATCCGGCCGTCCCGAATCGCGACCGCCTCGGCGGCGGGCTGGGCGGGATTCACCGTGACGACGCTGCCGCCGCGGATGATCCGGTCGGCCGGCTCGGCAGCGGGGGCGGAAGCGAGACAGAGACCGGCGATCACCGCAACGACACCAAGACAGGATCGGACGAGCATGTGTGTCTCCTCGGAGAGGCGCGGCGAGGGGCAGGAATACCGCCGCCGGAACCCCCCATCATCTCCGCCAGCCGCCCGTGCGTGGAAGCCCGAGGCGCGAGCCGAGGGGAATCATGGCCTGCATCGAGGCCCGGTTCGGTGGCGTGAGGTCGCCGCGAGCCGGTGTGTCCGGCCGACGAACATCTCCCTACGATGACCTGTGGTGCTCACATCGACATATCAATGAAGCACGACACGACGATACGATCACGAAGCGATACGCCGGTTCCGAAACCAACTCCGGAGGATGCTCTCATGGTCGCCACGATTTCCCCCACCACGCTCGCCGATCTCCGCCGCAAGGACGACAAGCTGACGCTCATCGACGTTCGCACGCCCGCCGAGTTCGGCGAGGTGCACGTCGATTTCGCCCACAACATTCCGCTCGACCGGCTCGACGCGCAGTCCGTGACGTCCCTCGCCGGCAGTGGGCCCATTTACTTCGTCTGTAAGTCGGGCACCCGCAGTCAGAAGGCCTGCGAGAAACTCATCGCCGCGGGCATCAAGGACGTGGTCAGCGTCGAAGGGGGCACGACAGCCTGCGAGGCCGCCGGGGTGCCGGTCATCCGGGGCCGCAAGGTGATGTCGCTCGAACGGCAGGTGCGGATCGCCGCCGGGGCACTTGTGGCCATCGGTGCGGCGTTGGCCGCCTTCGGCCCCGACGCGCCGGTCAACTGGCAGGCGATCGGTGCGGGTCTGGCCGGCTTCGTGGGCTGCGGCCTCGTGTTCGCCGGGATCACTGACACCTGCGGCATGGCGATGCTGATCGCCCGGATGCCGTGGAACCAGGCGTCGGGTGGGGCCTGTCGCACGGCCACCACCTGTTCCCGCTGACGCACGGCACCACCGGAGACATTGCCATGACGATCCAGCAGTATTACCTCGCCTGCCTGTCGCACGCGTCGTACATGATCACCGACGAGAAGACGAAGACGGCTGTGGTGGTCGATCCGCAGCGGGACATTGATCAATATCTGGCCGACGCTCGGGCCGGCGGATACACCATCAAGCACGTCTTCCTCACGCACTTCCATGCCGACTTCATCGCCGGTCACATCGAACTGCGTGACAAGGCCGGAGCGACGATCCATCTCGGCCGACGGGCGGAGGCGGAGTTTGAATGCGTCCATATGAAGGACGGTGACACCGTCGAGTTCGGTGACGTGAAGCTCGAGATCATGGAGACACCGGGCCACACGCCGGAAGGCATCTCGATCCTCGTCTACGACCTGGCGAAGGGCCGCACGGAGCCCTTGGCCGTGCTCACCGGCGATACGCTTTTCATCGGCGACGTAGGCCGGCCCGACCTCCTGGCGAGCATCGGCGTGACCGCCGACGAACTGGCCGACATGCTCTACGACAGCATCACGACAAAGCTCGTGACGCTGCCTGACGCCACGCTCGTCTATCCGGCCCACGGGGCGGGCAGCATGTGCGGCAAGAGCCTGTCGAAGGAAACGGTCTCCACGATCGGCGAACAGAAGAAGTTCAACTACGCCCTCCAGCCGATGAGCCGCGAGGCCTTCAAGGCGATCGTCACGGCCGATCAGCCGGAGGCGCCGGACTACTTCGTGCACGACGCGATTCTGAACCGCAAGGAACGGGCGTCGCTCGGCGCGGCCATGGAAAAGACGCTCACGCCCTTGTCGCTCGAGCAGGTGCTGGGTCTCGAACAGTCCGGAGCCCAGCTACTCGACGTGCGAGACGGCATCGATTTCGAAGGGGGGCATCTGAAAGGCAGCCTCAATATCGCCCTGAACGGCAAGTACGCGACGTGGGCGGGATCGATGCTTGCCCACAACGAACCGATCGTCGTGATCGCGGAGGAAGGCGGGGAGGAAGAGGCCGTGATGCGGCTGGGGCGTATCGGTTTCGACAACGTGGGCGGCTACCTCGCCGGCGGTATGAACGCCCTCGCCGCCCGCGATGATCTGGTGGAACGGACGGAGCGGATCACCGCGCCGGCCCTCGCCGAATGGCTCGCGGGCACGCGGCCCGACGCCGGGGCGGCGCCGACCGTCGTGGACGTGCGGAGCGAGGCGGAGCACACGGCCGGGCACATCGAGGGGAGTCTCAACATCCCGCTGTCGCATCTCGACGAACGGTTCAGCGAGATTCCGGCGGGCCGGCCCGTGGCCGTGCACTGTGAAGGCGGCTACCGCTCCGCAATCGCCGCCAGTCTGCTCCAGAAACTCGGCCGGCGCGACGTGCACGACATCGTGGGCGGCTACAAGGCCTGGCTGGCGGCGAAGCTGCCCGCATGAACGCCTTCCCGCCCGCGCAGGCGTTTCCTCACGGAAATTGAACACTTCCGAGGGACGGGACGAGCGGGGATACTGGTTGGGGAGAAAACCTCCGTGTCGCCGGCAGGCAGATGAAGCACCTTTCCTCACGACTGAAGGCCGGCGCCGAGCAGGCCGCCCAGCGGATTCTCGTCGTCGATGACGAAGAGGATCTGCTCGAGCTCGTCCGCTACAACCTTTCCAAGGAGGGCTATCAGGTCGAGTGCGTGGCCTCGGGTGAAGACGCCCTCAAGGCGGCACGGCGACAGCCACCCGACCTGATCGTGCTCGACCTCATGCTGCCATCGGTCGATGGGCTCGAGGTCTGCCGGCGGCTCAAGAACGATTCGAAGACCCGTGACGTGCCGATCATCATGCTCACCGCGAAGAGCGAGGAGAGCGACATGATCGCAGGCCTCGAACGAGGCGCCGATGACTACATCGCCAAGCCCTTCAGCCCGCGGGTACTCGGCGCCCGGATCAAGGCGCTCCTCCGTCGTCACGAGGCCCAACGCCAGACCGCTCTCGAGACGACGATCGACGTGCATGAACTGTCGATCCACCCCGGCCGCCACGAGGTGACGCTCGCCGGCCAGCCGATCGAGCTGACCTACACCGAGTTCGCCCTGCTGCAGTTCCTCGCCAAGCGGCCGGGCTGGGCCTACACGCGGTCTCAGATCGTCGATGCGGTGAAGGGGGAGGACTATCCCGTCACGGAGCGGTCGGTCGACGTGCAGGTGGCCGGCCTTCGGAAGAAGCTCGGTGAGTTCGGCTCCTACATCGAGACCGTGCGCGGTGTCGGCTACCGCTTCCGCTCGTGAGCACGGCCCACACGATGCCTCGCACCCGACTCGTCTGGCATCTGTTTCTGGCATGGGTCTCCCTCCTGACGGCGGTCCTCGTCGCCTCGTCGTGGCTCGCGTCGGTGCAGCTGGCGCGAATCGCCGAGGAGGACCAGCGGCAACGGCTGACGCAGTTCGCCGAGCTGGCCGGCACGGTGGCCGGGCCCGACGGCAGGCCGCTCGATGCGGCGGCCTTCGCAGCCTTGGCCAGCTCGACGCTCGCGGAGTCCGGCATCGCCCTGGAACTGCTCGCCGCGGACGGACGGCCGTTCGAGGCGGATGCTGCACCGGAGACGCTGGCGGCCCGGATGCCCCCGGGCGACGAGCGGCTGCTGGCCGAGGCCCGCGCCGGGCGGATCGCAGCCGCGAGCCGATTCGAGCCGGCCACCGGCCGCCGCTTCATCACAGTGGCGGTGCCCCATGGCCCGCCGTCGGCCCCCGTCGCCATCATCCGAGCCCGCGGCGACACCCGTGCGGCCGACCGCGAGCTCGCCGCCGCACAGCAGCGGCTGCTGCTGGCCCATCTGGCCCTGGCCGCCGCCGCCACGGCCAGCGGCTACGTCGTCGCCCGCCGGGCCGCACGTCCCGTGCACGAGTTGAGCGTCGCGGCCGTCCGGCTGGCAGCGGGCGAGATCGAGGCGCGACTGCCGGCGACCGACGTGGCCGAGGTGGCGTCGCTCGCCGACGCGATCTCCGGCTTGCGGGAGCAGCTCGTCGAGCGCGGGCTGCTCATCGGCCGCCAGGGCACCCAGCAGGAGGCCGTGCTCGGCAGCATGATCGAGGGCGTGCTCGCGATCGACGGCCGACAGCGGATCGTGGGCATTAATCGGGCGGCTGCCGAGCTCCTGGGGCTCGATCTCGACCACGTGGTCCGGCGGCCGCTGCAGGAGATCGTGCGCAATCCCGATCTGCGTCGCTTCGCACTCCGGGCGATCGATTGTCGCGAGCCGGTGGAGGACGACCTGGTGCTCCATGGTGCCCGCGATCGCACGATCCGCCTCCGTGGCACGGCGCTCCGCGACGTGTCGGGCGAAGGCGGCGCGGTGATCGTGCTCAACGACGTTACCGACGTGCAGCGGCTGGAAAACGTCCGCCGTGACTTCGTGGCGAACGTGTCGCACGAGCTGAAGACACCGATCGCCTCGATCAAGGGCTTCGTGGAAACGCTCCTCGACGGCGCGGCCGACGACCCGGCCGACGCCAAGCGGTTCCTGCAGATCGTGGCCAAGCAGGCCGACCGACTGGCTGCCATCATCGAGGATCTGCTCGCGCTTTCGCGGATCGAGCAGAGCGAGGGCGCCGACAACCTTCCCGTGGAGCCGGCGGCGATCGGCGGCGTCTTGGCGGCGGTGGCAGCCGACTGCGAGCCGCGGGCGGCCGAGCGGTCGATCAGGCTCGATACCCGCTGCGATCCGGTGCTCGTGGCGGAGGTGAACGCACCGCTGCTCGAGCAGGCGGTCATCAACCTCGTCGACAACGCGATCAAATACAGCGACGCCGGCCGCACCGTCTGGATGGAGGCGGAGGCCGCCGGGGGCGAGCTCGTGATCCGCATCCGCGACGAGGGCTGCGGCATCGCCGCCGAGCATCTGCCCCGGCTCTTCGAGCGGTTTTATCGGGTCGACCGGGCCCGCAGCCGAAAGCTGGGCGGCACAGGCCTCGGGCTCTCGATCGTGAAGCACATCGTGCAGGCCCACCGCGGCACGATCGGCGTGGAAAGCGAGCCAGGCGTGGGCTCCACGTTCACGATGCGCTTGCCGCTGGCGCGGGCGTAGCGATCGAGCGGCCGCCGTCCACCGGCAGGCAGACACCCGTCACGAAATCGTTCTCGACGAGGAAGAGCACGGCATGGGCCACGTGCTCCGGCGTGCCCTCGCGGTTCACGAGCGTGCCGGCGATCGCGGCAGTGCGAGCGGCCGGCTCCATGTCGGCTGGCAGCGTCACCGGGCCGGGCAGCACGCAGTTCACCCGGATCCGGGGATTCCGCCGGGCGAACTCCACGGCCAGCGACCGCGTCAGCGTCGGGATCGCCCCCTTGCTCGGAAAATAGGCGGCGTAGTCGGCTGCCGGCCTGGTGATCGCCTGATCGCCTAGCGTAACGATCGTGCCACCGGTCTCCTGCCCGACCATCACCGCGCCAGCCTCCTGGGCCACGACGAAGGTCCCCACGCAATTGACGTCGAAGTGGGCCCGCAGGTCGTCGGCCGTCACCTCCTCGAGCGGTCCCGGAACCCAGATCGCCGCACAGGTGACCACCGCGTCAATCCGACCGAAGTGGTCGGCCACCCGATGCACCATCGCCCGCACCGGCCCCTCGTCACGGAGATTGGCCGTGACGGCGAGGCTCGGCACGCCCGCGGCTTCCAGTTCCGCCGCGAGCGTTCGCGCCTCGGTGAGCGACGCATGGCAATGGATCGCGACGGAATAGCCCCGCGACGCCAGCGCCCGCACCACGGCGGCGCCGATCCGCTGCGCGCCGCCGGTCACGAGGGCCACGCGGCCGGTGGCCGCAACGCCGCCGGGGACGAACGTCGGTGAAGATTCTGGCAGGCTCATCGGGAGGGGCTCACGTCCGGGCACCGGCTCGCGCCGCGTGATAGTCGAGGATCTGCTGCCAGGCCTCTGCCGGCGTCTCGGCGTAGGTGAAGAGCTCGAGATGATGGTCGCTGATCACGCCGGCGTCGGCGAGATAATCGAAATCGATCACCTTCGACCAGTAGGCCTTGCCGTAGAGGATGATCGGCACCGGCTGCATCCGGTGGGTCTGCATGAGCGTGAGCGTCTCGAACATCTCGTCGAGCGTGCCGAAGCCACCCGGGAAGAGCACGACGGCCGCCGCCCGCAGGATGAAATGGAACTTCCGCAGGGCGAAGTACTTGAACTGAAAGCACAGCTCCGGCGTGATAAACGGGTTGGGCTGCTGCTCGGCCGGCAGCTTGATGTTGAGGCCGATCGACTTGCAGCCCACGTCGAAGGCGCCGCGATTGGCAGCCTCCATGATCCCCGGCCCGCCGCCGGTCACGATCACGTAGTCGCGCTGGTCGTCGCACTGGTTGTCGATCGATACGATCCGGGCGAACTCGCGGGCATCGTCGTAGTAGCGGCTGAACTCGATCAGCCGTGTGCACCGCTCCACGTCCCGCTTCGCCTTCGCATCACCGGGCGCGGCCTGCAGCACACGACGGGCTTCTGAGAGCCGCCGCTCGGCGGCCGTCCGCTCCACGATCTGCGTGCCGCCGAACACGATCACGGTCGATTCGATCTTGTCGGCCTGGAGGCCGAGTTCGGCCTTCCCGAGCTCCAAGAGCATGCGCACGCCCCGCATCTCCGTCCGCGTCAGCAGCGCCGGATCCTCCTGGGCGAGGCTGTAGCTCGGCGAGGAGAGAATTCGCTCCATGTTTTCCGCGACGAGCGCCACGTCGTCGCCGAGCACGGTGTCGGGCAGGATCGGGCACGCCTTGCCGATGGTGGCGGGCGATTCGCTGGAGGGACGGGGCTTCTTGGCCATGGGAGTCCTTTCTCGTGGGGGCGGAATGGGGTCTGGTGTCAGTCGAGGGTGACCCGCTCACCGAGCCTGGGCACGTGGGCGTCCCAGCCGCGGGTCTGCCGCAGGAATTCTTGCAGGCCGCGGGCGGCGGGCGGCTCTCCATGCACGAGAAACGTGCGTTTCGGAGCCGGCATCGTCCCCAGCCAGCGGTCGATTTCGCGGCGGTCGGCATGGCCGGAGAGGGCATCCACCCGGCGGATCGCCGCCCGCACGGGGATGTCGCGGCCGTGGATCCGCAGGAACCGGGCCCCGTCGATGAGCGTGCGGCCACGGGTGCCCGTCGCCTGATAGCCGGCCACCAGCACGGTCGTGGTGGGGTCGGGCAGTCGCTGGGCGAGATGATGGAGGATGCGGCCGCCGTTCATCATGCCGCTGGAGGCGATCACGATGCCGGGACCGGCGTGGGCGTTGATGGCCTTCGACTCATTGGCCGTCTTCGCCATCCGCACAAACGGGCTGGCCAGCGAGGTGGCCACGCCCTCGAGCTTCGCCTCCGTGAAGTCGTGCTCGGCGCCATGACGAAGGAACACCTGCATCGCATCGACCGCCATCGGCGAATCGACCCAGATCGGGATCTCCGGCAGACGGCCCGCGGCCATGAGCGTGCGGAGAAGGTAGACGAGCTGCTGGCAGCGACCGATGGCGAACGAGGCCACGAGCATCATGCCCCCACGTGCGATCGCCTCCTTCGTCGCGGCCTCCAACTCGTCGAGCGGCCGGCTCGGCGGATGGTCGCGGTCGCCGTAGGTGCTCTCGCACACCAGATAGTCGCATGGCGGCGGTGAGACGGGATCGTTGTAGAGCGGCGCGTCGAAACGCCCCACGTCGCCCGAAAAGACGATCCGCACCGGCTGCGGACGTCCCGGTTCCGTCACCTCCATTTCCACGAACGAGCTGCCGAGCATGTGGCCCGCATCGTGGAATCGGCAGCGAACGCCCGGCACCGGCTCGAACCATTCCCGCCGCGGCACCGGCGCGAGCAGCCGCAGCGTGCGGTCGACATCCTGCTCCTCGTAGAGCGGGAGGGCGGGGTGGTGTTTCGCATAGCCCTTGCGGTTGGCGTAGAAGGCGTCCTCTGCCTGGCACTTCGCGGAGTCGTAGAGCAGCAGGCCGAGCAGGTCGGCGGTCGGGGGCGCCGTGTGGATTCGCCCGCGGAAGCCCTCGCGGGTCAGCCGCGGCAGAAAGCCCGAGTGGTCGATGTGGCCATGGGTGAGCACGACGGCGTCGATCGAATCGGGCGCCGGCTGAAACCGCACCCAGTTCCGCTCCCGCAGATCCTTCTCACCCTGGAAGAGTCCGCAGTCGACGAGCACGCGGGCCGATCCCGTGTCGATCAGATGCCGCGAGCCAGACACCACCCCCGCGGCACCCAGAAACGTCAGCGTCGTCATCGTATCTCCTTCGTTTCACCGGCCATGAGCAGTTCCCCCGGCGTGATGGCCAGGGCCTCGATCGTGCACCGCCGCGCGGCAGGCCCGACGCCCGCCGGCAGCGTTACCACGAGCACGCTGCGGCCGTCGCCGCGGCGGATCTCCGCCATGAGTCCCAGGGGTTCCAGCCGTGCGGCGATCGCGTGCAGGAGCGGGCCGCGGGGCACTGGCACGGCACCGATTCGCGCGTCCGTCACCGTGCATTCCACCTGATTCGCCTCACGGAGCCTGATCTCGAGGCCACACGATACCACGGCCGAGAGCGGCCCCGCACCGACCCGCATGCCGAGCCGAATCAGGTGGTCTGCCAACTCGACGCGGGGGGCGGCGATGCCCGCAGGAAGGACCGCCGCGTGGTTCCGTGGCAGATCGATGGCGAGCCAGGCGTTGATCTCCTGTTCGGTGATGGCGGCCTCCCAGGGACCGGCCCGCGTGGCGGCCGCCTGGAGCCCCACGATCTTCGTGATCAGCCGTCGCGCCGCCGGCTCATCCCCTGCCCCGAGGCCGGCATCGAACCGGGCGCGATAGAAGGCCGGGGTCGGGGCAATCGCGGCGATGGTCAGCCCGCCGAGAATCGCCAGCGCCGCGGCCCCCGCCACCACCGGCCGTCGAAGCCGCCCCGGGCGCGGCGGCTTCGACGGCACATCGTGCATGGGTGAGGTGGATTCCATGCTCATGAGGGCCGACGGCGATCAGCCCACGAACCCGAACAGCCGCGGAATCGGTAGTTCCGCAGCCTCGTCGAGCACGACGGTGCCGACCGCGTCGTCCTCGAGTTCATCGCGCAGCACTCGCACCTCCGGCGGCGCCTCGATCCCGATCCGCACCTTGTCGCCACTGACGCGGACCACGGTCACCACCACCGAATCTCCCACCCGAATCCGTTCGTTTTGCTTGCGAGACAACACCAGCATCGAGAGCCTCCGTTCTTCCTGAATGAGTGTCGCGAATGAATGTAGTGAAAATAATGTACAAATGTCAACGCTTCGCCGCGGCCAGCCTCCGCGAGCGTCCCGCCGCCACCGTCCGCCCAACGCAGACGCCTTCCTCCCCCCGCGCCGCCTCCTCGAGCGCTTCCACCGTCGCGAGTCGCGGGGTTGGGAAAGATGTGAGCCGGAGGAAACATCGTCCGGTCGGGCTGACTTTCTTGCCGGCCGGCGAAAGAGCGCCGGCGAATCGCATTGTGACGATCGCGCGAGCCGCGGGGCGGCGACTCGCGGCCCAGTCACCGCGACGTGGACGCGGCTCGGGAATCGACGGCATCGCCGGCGACGAACGCCGCGAGGTCGACGGACTCCGCTGCGGCAGCCTGTGACTCCGCGGTCTCGATGCGGTCGAGATCCGAGGACAGCAGCCGCGGCAGCTGTTTGTGCACGCTCTTGAGCCGCTCGGTGCGGCCGCCGAGCGGGCCGAGTCGGGGCTCGATCTCGAGCGTCACCTCCGTCGGAATACCTCCCGCCTCTTCGATCCGGCGATTGAGGGCCAGTCGTGGAAACGGCGGCACGCCCCCAGGGTGCGTCAGCGCCCGCAGGAGCAGGGCGGAGTCGGCGAACTCTCGATAGGCCGCCGCCGCCGCGGCAGGGGCGGCCGCATGGGTCACGGCATACTTCACCCGCGGCCCGGCCAGCTCGATCAGCCGGTCGTCCTCGGTGAGCCCGCTGTCGAAATCGGGTCCGCCGGCCCAGCGGATGAGCCGGTCATCGGAGCTGCGGGCCCACTTCGCAAGCGACACGCCGAGCCGTTCCAGCCGCACCCGCTCGATCTGCGTCTTCACGTTGCGCTTTGGATCGATCACCACGACCCGCTCCCGGGCCGGATCGTGCAGCACGATCTCCACAAGCTCCATCCGGGGCTCCTGGTCGTCGCCATCCGAGGCAGCCGGCAGCTCCAGAAAGTCCCAGGCGATGCCGTCGCGAAAGAGCGTGAGGCTCCGTGAGGCGGGCGTGTCGGCGGCGTGGCCGAAGAGCACCGTCTCTACCCGCATGACACCGCGGTCCCCCTCCTCGTCGGCAGACCGCACCGGTCCACCCCCGATGACGACGGCTGCCAGCACGAACCCGGCGCAGCCGAGGCGTGTGCAACGAGCCATGAAACGACGGCGAGCCATGAAACGACTGGGCATGACCGAGGGTCTCCGCAGGACGGGCGGGGAGAGTAGCAGCCCGTCGGCACCGCCGAAACGGCGGTTTCACCCGTGCTGCAAGCCGGTTACTCCGCGTCGGGTATGGCGAAGACGACCCGCCGGCGCGGCCGGTCGATGCCCACCAGCCCACCCGTGACCGGATCAGCGGCAAAGCCCTGCCCAGGAAACGGGCAGGTCAGTGCCTCCACGAACTCCAGTGTCTCGCCCGCGGCGGGCACCCGCAGCCGATAGAGCACGGGAGCGTGGTGGTGCGAGACCAGCAGATCACTGCCGGTGAAGATCCCGCCGGATGCGCTCATGCCGTCCCAGTCGGCGATCACGACGTCGGGAAACGTGAATCGGCGGCGCTCGCGGTCGAGGCCGCCGGCTGCATATTCCACGAGCACAGTCCGTCCGTTGTCGGATCCATAACCGGCGAAGCAGCACCACCAGGCGCCATCTCGCAGCACGCACCACACGAGGCTGCCGGGCGGATCGTCGAACCGATGAAACACCTCGAGCCGGCCGGTGTCGGCATCGAGAACCCGGATATCGGATTCCGGCGGCGTGGCGGGATAGTTGGAGTGAGCGCAGTAGAGCCGGCCGTCGTGGACGAAGCCGCTATTGAGGTGTTCAGTGCCCGGGGCCGTGGCGGTCGCCAGCAGCCGGCCAGTGCGGCGGTCGTAGCTCGCCACCGTGGTGTTTGAAATCGCATACACCCGCCTGTCGTCCGCGGCCGCCGCCTGCGTGGCGAAGGGCGAGGCGAGCAATGACCGGGTCGTCCAGCCCGGGGCTCGCCGCAGCGTCGTCGTCTCGGCGACACCCGCAGGGAAGCCTGACCATGCGGCCAGCGCCGCCGCGACCAAGAGCCTCGGATATGATGCGGTCATGCAGTACTGGCTCATCAAAAGCGAACCCGACGTGTTCTCGATCCGCGACCTCGCCCGGGCACCGCGGAAGACGACGCACTGGGAGGGCGTGCGGAACTACCAGGCCCGCAACTTCCTCCGGGCCATGCAGAAGGGTGACCGCTGCCTGTTCTACCATTCCAACGCCGATCCTCCGGGCGTGGCCGGCGTGGTCGAGGTGGCCCGCGAGGCCTATCCCGACGCCACGGCGCAGGATCCGAAGAGCGACTACCACGACCCGAAGGCATCGGCCGACAACCCGATCTGGTCGATGGTGGACGTCAAGCTCGTCGAGGCGTTCGCCCGCGAGATTCCGCTCGAAGAACTGCGGGCCACGAAGGCTCTGGCCGGGATGGAGCTGCTCCGCCGTGGCAGCCGGCTCTCCGTCCATCCCGTGACGGCCGCCCAGTTCGCGACAGTGCTCAAGCTCGCGAAGGCGTGAGCCCGCGGCGATGCCGCCGGTGGATCGGCGATGCCCTGCGGGCTGCCGTCGGCCGCCGCGAGGGCGAACGTCGTCGCGGCCCGGCGGGTGCCCGACCGAAACCCGCGGCCGTCGCGATACTCGAACACGCGGTCGGCCACGTCGTCCACCACCCACACGCTGCGCCGCGCGGCGGTGGGATCGATCGTGATCCCGGTCGGCGAACCGTTCCGCCCGTCGAGCCGCCAGCTGCCGAGAAACCCCCCCGACGACACGCGATACACGAACACCTTGTCGTTCGTCGCGGCATTCACGACCCACGCCGTGCGGCCGTCGGTGGCGAGATCCTGCGGGTTGGCGTTGCCGCTCCGCAGGGCGAACGACCGCGCCGCCGCCTGCCCGCCGGTGAGCCGACCCGCGGCGGTGTCATACACGTGAATCATCCGCGTGCCCTGGTCGCACACGTAGACCGACGTGCCGGCCACGGCGATGCCCGTCGGCGTCACGAGGCCATCGGCCCGCCAGGAGCCCTGCAGCCGCAGGCCCGCGTCGTAGACGAACACCATGCCGTCGGCGTTGAGCACCCAGAGCCGGCTGCCGTCCGGGCTCGCGGCCACACCCCGCGGACGATCGTTGGCGGGGGCATACGCCCGCTCGCCGAGCGATTCGCCGGCGGCGCCATACTGGAACGACGATCGCGTGGCGGCATCGGCCACGAAGAACTTCGCCGGCGCGGCAGGACTCGCGGCCGACACGACGTAGGTGACCGTCAGCTGCGGAGGGGCCGCGGACTCGGCGGAACCGAAATCGACGCCATCGGTGCCGGTCGGGAGCAGAGCCCAGCCACGGTTCGCCGCGGGCGCCGCCTGCCAGGCTCGCAGGCTCGCCAGCACGTTGAAGGCGAACGTGCCGGGGTCCGACCGACCGGTGGAGGTGTCGGCGAACGCCACCGCCTCGATCCCGTCGGCCTGAATGCCCTGGCCGAGGGAGCTCCACGTCGTCGTCGGCGACCAGTCGGCCGCCATCCGATGCAGGTTCATCGTGTCGCCACCGTTGGTGACCTGGAGCGTGAGCGTGGCCGAGCGGAGCACGGCGTTGGCCGGGATCTGGCCCGGCCCGTCACCGAAGAGGGCGTCGAACCGCAGCAGCGCCTGCGTGCGCTGGCCGGAGCCCGTGGGGTTGTCGGCATCGACCTTGAGCGATGTCGTGGCGGCGTGGGACGTCGCGGGGGAGTCCTCGCGGAGCATCGTGTCGGTGGTGCCGACGTAGCTGCCGACGCCCTGCTGGAATGAGGCGGTCTGCACGGCCTCCTTCTCGATGCGAAACGAGTCGATCACCGCGCCATCGTCGGCTGCCACGTACTTCACGGTGAGCGCGTCGGCCGTGACGTCGATCTGCGAGAATCCCAGTCGGGCGGCCACCGGCGTCGATCCGCTGAAGCCCTCGGCCACGAAGGGAAACTGGCCGTAGTCGCCGTCCCGCACCCCCACACCGCCCACTCCCGACACCAGCTGCGTCAGGCCGACGCCCGCATGGAAGTGGTCGTCGGCGCCGTGGTCCTCGTAGGTCGCCACGCCGTCCACCTGGCCGGTGAGCGGATAGGTCCAGCTGTAGGTGTGTGAATGGCCCGTCATGAAGAGATCGACGCCGGCGGCCTTCAGCCGGTTCACGACCTGCTGGTAGTAGGTGCCGGCCGGCGACTCGGGCTTGTCGGGCACGCCGGCGAGCGGATGGTGGCCGTAGACGATCTTCCAGCGGGCCGTCGAGGCTGACAGGTCGGCGACGACCCAGTCGAGCAGGCCGTCGAGCCGCGTGGCCGAATGCAGCGCGTTCGTGTCGAACGTCACGAAGTGCACGCTGCCGTAGTCCCAGGAGAAGCTGTGCTCGGGCCGCTCTCCCGCGGGCGGGGCGGCGGGGGCCGTCACGCCCGCCACCGGAATCGGCACGGAGTAGCTCTGCTCGCTCGGCAGGCCGCTGGCCGTCGCGACGTCGTGGTTGCCGAGGCCCAGCCAGTCCACATGGCTCGCCATCCAGGCGGCAGCCTCCGGGTTGACGAGCGGATCGAACCGCGCGTCGGCTTCGGCATGCGATCCCACCGCATACACGTTGTCGCCCAGCAGCACCGCGAATGCCGGATCGACCTGATTGATCCGCGCCTGCACGGTGCGGAAGCCAGCGGCGCTGCCGCTCGCCGAATCACCGTAGGCGACGAATGAAAACGACGCGTCGTCGCCGGCCGCGAGCCGTGTGTGGAAGGCGTGCTGATACGTGGTCACGATGTCGGCGGCCCGCAGGTGCCGCACGCGATACTCGTAGTCGGCGTCCCAGGCCAGACCCGTGATCGTGGCGGAATGGACGAGACGCCCTTCGACTCCCGTGTCGATCGCCGTGTTGAGCCCGGCCGCCTGCCACTCTCCGCCGCCGACCGGCCGCCAGTCGACGACGAATGAATCCGACGTGCCGGCGCCGGCGGGAATGGTCTGCCAGAGGAGATCGACGCGGTCGAGATCGCCGCCCGGATAGCCCATGAGCGGCGCATTGCCCGGCTGCAGCCGCGGGGCCTGCTTCACCGCGTATTGCGGCGCCACCGCTGCGACCGTGAGCAGGTCGCCCCCGTCAGGGAGGTCACCCGCCGCAGCCGCGAGAACCAGCCGTCGTTCCAACGGCTCGAGCCGCAGGCATGACCTCCGTCGCGTGCCGTTCATGGCTGCCATCCATCCTCGCGTGGCCCCTGCGACTCGATGATACGCCTCGACGACCCCGAAAACCACGACCGGGTCGGCGTCAGGCGGCAGTCCGACCGGGCCGTCGGTCGATGGGGCCGTCGTCGGCCGGCAGCCGGAGGCTGGCCGCGGTGCCCGGCAGGGCCGTTCGCTCCCGCGCGTAGAACTCGCGAAGCCGGCTGGTGTCGATCCCGAGCCGGCGGCGGGTCTCGCCGAGCGGCCGATCGAGCAATTCCTCACGAAGGTACAGGTGCAGATTGGGCACGCCCATCCCCCGCCCAGCCTCCAAGCCGAGATCATAGGCCGCGAGTGTCCGCCATGGGATGCGGTAGGGGTGCGGATAGAGCTGCGATACGACGAGCTTGAAAAACATCCGCTCCAGCCACGAGACCGCCTTCGTGCTCCCCATCGTGAAGCCGATCACGAAGGCCTCATCCTGGCCGAGCAGCCCGCGGCCCAGCAGCACGTGAATCATGTCGTGGTCGCGAAGGTTCACCGCCCCATGCAGCCGCAGCCAGCCCTGCGGATTCTCGAACAGCCGCACGATCCACGGGATTGCGGCAGGGGGCGCCGCCGGCAGCGTGGCGAGCACGTCACGGAGCGTGACCGCGTCGTTGTCGAGGCCGGGAGACCAGTTTCGCCAGGTGGGTGTCCGCACCACACCGGTGGCCGTCCGCCCCTCGGACCTGTCGGGAAGCGTCATGGCGGCACCTGGGAAACTCTACGCACCGCCCGGGGGCCGGGGCAACTTCCCGTGCCCCCTCGAAGCCATGCCCTGCGGAGCCGGCGGTGGCCGATTGCTTGTTTTCGGGTCGGCGGTGGGAAACACTTGTCTTCGGTGGGGAACCCGGGTGCAGGACGCAACCATCCATGCCCGCAGGCACGCAGACATCCGTTCACAGCCGCCGTGGCGGTGGCTTCACCCTGATCGAATTGATCATCGTGGTGGGCATCGTGTCGGCGCTTCTCGCCGTGCTCCTGCCGGCCGTGCAATCGGCTCGTGAGGCGGCGCGGGCCACGGCGTGTCGCAATCATCTCGCCCAGCTGACCAAGGCCGTCCTCCACCACGAGTCGTCCATGCGGCACTTGCCGTCCGGCGGCTGGGGGGATGCCTGGCTGGGTGTCGCGGACCGCGGGAGCGGCGCGAGTCAGCCTGGAGGCTGGACGTTTTCCATCCTGCCTTTCGTCGAGGAGTCCGCTCTGATGGAAACCGTCGCAGGCGCGACGACGGGAGACGCCGTCGCCCGCTATCGGACCCTCGCGGCCACGCCGGTGAGTCTCTTCGCCTGCCCGAGCCGCCGGTCGTCGTCGCCGCTCCCCGTGGCGGCCGCCTCGTTCCTGGCGGCTCTCGACGTGTCCGTTTCGCTCCCCGTCGCCACCCGCTCCGACTACGCCGCCAATGCCGGCACGTCGGCATCGTGCCCGCCGCTCGAGATCTACAGGTCGATCGCCTCCGATCCCGCCATCGCGGGCAAGTCGGTGCAGATCTGTCACACGACCGGAGGGGGAGGGGGAAACACGCTGACCGTTTCAATTTCCGCGATGTTCGGCAACGGCGGCCACGGCAACCACTCCGGCGACCACGTCGGCATTTGCTCCTCGTGCTCGGATCCCGTCGTGGTCACCAGTCCGTCGTCGCTCGACGCAGGCGATGCGTGGGCCCGCGACTCGGTGGCAGCCAAGGTCAACCGCGCCGACGGCGGTCTACCGGACCTGCAAGAGGGCCTCGTGTTTCGCATGAGCGAGGTGCGGGTGGCCGCCGTTCGGGACGGTATGTCTGCGACCTATCTCCTCGGGGAAAAGTACGTGGCTGCCGGCCTGACCGAGGCGGGAACCGACGCCGGTGACACCGCGCCGCTGTTCGTGGGCTATTCCGACGACAACCTGCGTTGGGCCTACGATGCCCCGCTTCAAGACACTCGCGGCCTGTCGCGGCCCCAGGCATTCGGCAGTCCGCATGCCGGCGGGGTGACCATGTCGCTCGCGGATGGCAGCGTGAGGTCGATCCCGTACGACATCGATCCGACGGTACACAAGGCATTGGCTGGGCGAAAAGACGGCAGCGTCGCCGCGCCTCCCTGATGGTTCCGGTCACGTGCGTCGGCCGGCTCGCGGCCGTGTTCTCGGTTCGTCTCAGGTAGCCGGCGCAGTGAATCGCGACGTGCTTTGCACGATCACCGTTCGTGACCTACAGTTGGTCACGAGCCCTCAATGACCAAACCAGACGCGCCCGGACCTGCTGCCCTCTCACCTCGGCCCGGCCACGTTCCCTTCGAGTCACTCGGCCTCACGCCCGAAGTGCTCCGGGCCGTCGCACAACTCGGATTCGAGGAGACGTCTCCGATCCAGGCGGCGGCGATCCCGCTTCTGATGGCGGGCCACGACGTCGTCGGCCAGTCCGAAACCGGCTCCGGCAAGACGGCCGCCTTCTGCATTCCGGCGATCGAGCGGATCGATCCGGCGCAGCCCCGCACGCAGGCGCTGATCCTCGTGCCGACTCGAGAGCTGGCCACGCAGGTGGCTGACGAGGTTCACAAGCTGGCGGCCTTCAAGAAGGGCGTGCGGTCGGTGCCGATCTACGGCGGCGCCGCCTACGAACGGCAGTTCGCCGAGTTGAAGCGGGGCGCCCACATCGTCGTGGGCACGCCCGGGCGGCTCACCGACCACATGGCACGCGGCACGCTCGACCTGGCCGGCGTGAGGATCCTGATTCTCGACGAGGCCGACCGGATGCTCGACATGGGCTTCCGCGAGGACATCGAGAAGATCCTCGCGGCAGCCCCCGCCGAGCGGCAGACGGTCTTCTTCTCGGCCACGATCTCCCCGCCGATCCGGCAGCTGGTGAATGGCCACTCCCGTGACGCGAAGACCGTGAAGATCGAGCAGCGGGTCGTCACCGGATCGCCGCTCGTCGATCAGGTCTACTACGAGGTGCGGCATCATGCGAAGTTCGACGCGCTCGCGCGGTTGATCGACTTCTACGACGTCAAGAGCGGCGTGATCTTCTGCAACACGCAGCAGATGGTGGAGGAACTAGCCGACCGGCTCGTGGCCCGCGGCTGCTCGGCCGAGCGGCTGCACGGCGGCATGGCGCAGGCCCAGCGGACGCGGGTGATGGGCAGCTTCAAGAAGGCGGCCTTCCGGTTTCTCGTCGCCACCGACGTGGCCGCCCGCGGAATCGACGTCAACGATCTCGAGCTGGTGGTCAACTACGACCTGCCGTACGACGCCGAGGACTACGTCCATCGCATCGGCCGCACGGGCCGCGCCGGCCGGAAGGGGCGGGCGGTGACGCTCGTCTCCGGGGCGGGCATCTACAAGCTCCAGTCGATCGAGCGGTTCACCAAGACGCGGATCCGCCGCGAGCACGTGCCCACCGTGGCCGCGGTGGAGAGCCGGCGGTCCGACGCGCTCTTCGAGACCATCCGCGGCCGGCTCGAAGCCGGGGAGTTCCCGCGAGAAACGCTGCTCGTGGAACGGCTCTTGGAGCAGGGCTACACGCCCACCGAGGTGGCCGCGGCGATCCTGCACCACTTCGCCCCTCCGCCGGCACCGAGCGACGGCCCCGACGACGTCGCCGCACCGAGCCCCGACCGTCCGCGTGGCCGGCCGCAGCACCGCAAGCCGGCGCGGTTTGAACGCCGGCCGGGTGGCGGGCCACCTGGCAAGCCGCCACGCGGCCCGCGGAAGTTCGGCCCCCGCGGCGGCCCGCACAAACGCGGGTAGCCGGCGGTTCACCGCCGCTGCACCGACAGCCGCCCCCGCTCACGAGAACAGCAACTCGACGTCCTCGGCGGTGAGGCTTGCGATCATGCTCTCGTCGGCCCGCACGATCGACTCGGCCAATTCACGCTTGCGGTCCTGGAGCGCGACGATCTTCTCCTCCACAGTGTCGCGGGCGATGAGCCGATAGGCGAACACGCGGCGGGTCTGGCCGATGCGGTGGGCCCGGTCGACTGCCTGGGCCTCGACGGCCGGATTCCACCAGGGGTCGAGGATGTAGATGTAGTCGGCGGCGGTGAGGTTGAGACCCTGACCGCCCGCCTTGAGGCTCACCAGAAACAGCTTGCAATCGGCGTCTTCCTGGAATCGGGCCACGCGGGCCTGGCGGTCGGTGGTGCGGCCGTCGAGGTATTCATAGACCACGGACCGCTCGTCGAGCCGCCGCCGCAGGATCGCGAGGAAGCTCGTGAACTGGCTGAACACGAGCACCTTGTGTCCCTCGTCGAGCACCTCCTCGAGCTGCTCGAGCAGGGTTTCGATCTTTGCGCCGGGCTCGTCGATCCGCTTCGGATCGACGAGGCCCGGATGGCAGGCGGTTTGCCGCAGCCGCAGCAGCGCCTCCAGCACCGCGATCCGCGAGCGGCCGATGCCGAGCTTGCCGATCCGCCCCGAGAGCTCGAGCCGGTAGTGCTCCCGCAGCTCGTCGTAGGCCTTCCGCTGCTCCTCGCCCAGTTCGACGAACAGGGTCTGCTCCGTCTTCTCCGGCAGGTCGGAGAGCACCTGGGTCTTCGTCCGCCGCAGCAGGTAGGGCCGCACCGCGCGGGCCACCACCTCCGTGCTGCCGCGACCATCGGCGAGGAACTTCCGCAGCCGCGAGGCGCTGCCGAGCTGGCCTGGATTCAGGAACTCGAAGATGCTCCAGAGTTCGCCGATGTGGTTTTCCACCGGCGTGCCCGTCAGGGCGAGCCGGTGACGGGCCCGCAGGAGCCGGCAGGCCTTGGCCGCCTGGCTCGCGGCATTCTTGATCGACTGGGCCTCGTCGAGGATGACGTAGTCGAACTCGACCTCGCGGTGGGCCACGACGTCGCGGCGGAGCGTGCCGTAGGTGGTGACCACGATGTCCCAGGCGGTGAGGTCGCCCGCCGTCTCGGCCCGGGCGTTGCCTGTGAAGTTGGCCACCCGCAGGGTCGGCGCGAACTTCTTGGCCTCCTCGATCCAGTTGAAGACGAGGCTTTTGGGCACGACGACGAGCGACGGCCTATGAGCGATTCCCGCCTCGCGAATCTCCCCCTGCCGACGGAGCAGCATCGCGAGCACCTGGATCGTCTTGCCGAGGCCCATGTCGTCGGCCAGGCAGCCCCCGAGCCCCATCCGCTCGAGAAACGACAGCCAGCCGAGGCCCTCGCGCTGGTAGTGGCGGAGCGTGCCCTGGAAGCCGGCGGGCTCGTCTTCCGCCTCCGGCCGTTCGCCCCGAGCGAGTTCCTCCCGGATCCGCTCGAACGCCTCGTCCACGTGCGACTGCGGCTGGCCGGCGAGCAGCGCATCGAGCAACGCCACCTGAATCCGCCCGTACCGGAGCCGGCCGTCGTGTTTCTGAGCCAGGGCCACCATCGGCTCGAACTGGGCCGCCAGCGAGTCGGGAAGGATGCCGAGCGAGCCGTCGGAGAGCTCGATCGAGCGGCTGCCGCGAGCGAGGGCCTCGAGCAGCACGGGCATGTCGGCCGTCACGCCACCGAAGTCGACCGTCGCGGAGAGCTCGAACCAGTCGATCCCGCTGGTGACGTTCCAGGCCACGCTGCCGGCAGGGCGGTAGCGGCGGCCGGCGACCTCGATCGTCCAGCCGGCCGCAGCCAGCTGCGAGACGGAGGCGTCGAGCCGGTTGCGCGGGATGTGGACATGGTGCGTGAGCGGATCGGAATCGTCGGCGGCGCGGGCCTGCGTGGCGCCATGCCGCGGCAGGACGGCCAGCGCCGCCCGCTCGGCGGCCCGATCGCGACGGACGAAGATCCGCCGATCCGTGTCGGCGGCACCGCCGGCCGGGTCGTCGGCCGCGATCAGGATGCCGGCGTAGTCGAACCAGATCCGGCCCGCGAGTTGCACCCTGGGCGCGGCCCGGCGGCGCACGCGGGGTTCCTCGGCGGACTCCTCGTCGAGATCGATCGCGGGCGAGTCGTCGAGCACCAGCCTCGGCTGCGGTGCCCCCGACTCGATCCGCCAGCCCGTCCAGGCCGGCAGCACGAGCCGTGGCACGTCGGCCAACGCCGCCACCTGGGCCACGAGCCCGTCGGTGTGTGCGGCAGCCAGCTCGATCGGTCCGCGGCGTTCGAACTGCTCGACCCATCCGGCGGTGCCCACGGAGAAGCCGTCTTCCGGCACGACGAGCCGGGCGATCCGGTCGGCGAACACGACGAGGCCGGTGCGGAGAACGGCCCGGGGCTCCTTCAGCTCCTTCCGCTGGCTGCCCCGTACGAGCATGCCACGCAGCGTCGCGCGGGCCGGCCGCGGCCGAGCGGCGTCGGCATCATCGCCGTTGCGGTCGCCGCGGGCCGGCCGCAGGTCGTCGTCGTCGGGCTCGAGCACGAAGGCGAACTCCCACGGACGGCCGCCGTCCCACGTCAGCGGCACGATCGTGTCGGGGGCACGCCGCGGCTCGGGCTGGAGCACGAGCCGGCCAAGCTCGCAGAGCATCCCGAGATGGGCGGCGGCAGACCGCGGGCTGACAACGATCTTGGCGATGCCGCGGCGGTCGAGCGGCGCGGGCATCGCCTGCTCGCCGATGCCCACCGCCCCAATGAGCCGCTCGACGATGTCCTGCTCCTGCGGCTCGAGATCCTCGAGCTCCACATGGCCGGGACCGAGGACGATGGGCCGCGGCCGTCCGGTGGCGTTGCCCGCCACGTCGAGCTGCATCCGGCAGGGCACGAGCACCGCCGTGCGGGCCTCGGCGGAGGCGGTGAGGTCGAAGAGGAAGACGAGCGCGCCCCCCGTCCGCCGGGCATCGGGAATCGCCAACGCCGCCGACCGCACGGCCGGCTCGACGAGCCGCCGCCGGTCTTCGAGCTCCACCGCCCAGGCCGGCAGCCGCTGCGTGCCGCGCCGTGGAATCTCCACCCGCGGCCGCGGCTCGTGACGGCCGACGGAGAGCTGCCTGCCGCCACGGGACGGGGTCGATTCGTCGTCCTCCGGCTCGGAATCGGCCGCAGCGATCTCGCCATCCGCCGCGGCCGCCTCGTCGGCCACGATCTCGAGCGCCACCGGCGTCTGATCGTGGATACCCGAGAGCAGGCCGCGTCGATCGACCTCCAGCAGCACCGCCGCGAGCACGGGGCAGGGCCGGCCCGTCCGTCCGGCGGCCGAGGTGCATCGCGCCTCCAGCGTCATGCCGCCGCGGCGATGGGCCGAGAGTTCGAGCAGCACCTCCTGGGCGGTGCCCGATTCATCGGTAACCGTGGCCTCCACCTGTCCCACCCGCGGGCAGCGGGCCTTCACCGGGGCGAGCGTCCGGGCGAGGGTGACCTGGGTCGGCTTGAAGAGATGGAAGAGGCGTTGTTCGAGAGTCTTCATTCAGTCGTTGGTGCGCGGAGAACGGTGGCCATTGCGCAGCCCACGACGAACCGAGGACGCCCGGAAGCGCAACGCGCTATCGTAGCCCGCCGCGGCCCACCTTGGCGAGGGCCGGCCACGCGCGGCGGCGTGTCACGCCCCTTTGACGGTGGCGATCAGCTCGAGCACGTTCTCCACCGGCGTCTGCGGCAGCACGCCGTGGCCGAGGTTGAAGATGTGGCCGGGACGGCCGGCGGCGCGGTCGAGCACCGCCCGGGTCCGCCTGTGCACCGTATCGCGATCGGCCAGCAGCACGGCCGGCTCGAGGTTGCCCTGCACGGCCCGATCGTGGCCCACGAGGTTCCAGGCCGCGTCGAGATCGATCCGCCAGTCGATGCCGATCACCGATCCGCCGGCTTCCCGCAACAGCGGCAGGAGCGCGGGATTGCCGGTTGCGAAGTGGATCACCGGCGCCCGCTTCGCCGCCTCGGCCATGGCCGCACGGCTGTGGGGCAGGACATACCGGCGGTAGTCCTCGGGGCCGAGGCAGCCGACCCAGCTGTCGAAGAGCTGCACGATCTGCGCGCCCGCGTCGAGCTGGGCCACGAGGTAGCCGCTGACGGCCCGGGCGATCCGCGCCATCAGATCGTGCCAGGCCGACTCGTGGCGGTACATGAGCGACTTCGTATGGAGCCAGGCCTTGCTCGTGCCCCCTTCGATGCAGTAGCCGGCCAGCGTGAAGGGGGCGCCGGCGAAGCCGATCACGGGGATCGAGTCGTCGAGCCCGGCCCGCGTCGCCCGCACCACGTCCATCACGTAGCCGAGCCGGCCCATGTCGTCGAGTTCGTGAACGCGATCGACGTCGGCCGCCTCGCGGACCGGGTTGTGGATCACCGGCCCTTCGCCTGCCGCGAACTCGAGGTCGAGCCCCATGGGCTCGAGGATCGGCAGGAGATCACTGAAGATGATCGCGGCATCCACTCCCAGCCGCTGCACCGTGGCGAGCATCACCTCCGCCGAGAGCCGCGGGCTCTTGCAGAGTTCCATGAACCCCACCTTCTCCCGCACGGCCCGGTATTCCGGCAGGTAGCGGCCCGCCTGCCGCATCAGCCACACCGGTGTCCGCTCCACGGGCTCCAGGCGGCAGGCTCGCATCATGAGCGAGTGGCCGTAGCGGTCGGACGGGGCAGGTGATGCGGGGGGCGTGGGGAAGGCATTCATCGCCACCGAGTATACGTGGCGGCGGGGGCATCGGCAGGGACGCAATTCAAACTAGAATGATCGAGATCGCCCGCGGCCCGGCACCACCCCCATGCTCGAATTCATCTCCGGTATCTCGGTCGTCTGCTTCGCGGCGAGCTACGCCGTCGCGCTGGCCTGCGAGGTCTCGCGGCTGGCCTTTCGCTCCGGCGTGCGTGGTGCGGCGCTCGTCGGCTTCGCGGCGGCCGGTCTCGTCGCGCAGACGCTGTTCCTCGGCTGGCGGGCCGTCAACGCGGCGGCGTTGCCGCTCTCGAGCCCGTTCGACTGGTACCTGCTCGCAGCCTGGCTGCTGGCGGCGGGATCCCTGTGGCTCACGCTCACCCTGCCCCGGACGCCCATCGGTCTGTTTCTGCTGCCCGTGGTGCTGCTGCTGATCGGCGCCGCGCAGCTCTCCAGCCAGGAGCCCTTCCCGCAGAGCCCGGCCACGCAGATCTGGGGCGCGATTCACGGGCTGTTCAATCTCGCTGCGAGCGTGGCCGTGGCCCTCGGCGCCGTGGCCGGAATCATGTGGCTGATCCAGGCTGGGCGGCTGCACCGCAAACAGCCGCCACTGCAGGGCTTTCGGATGCCGAGTCTCGAGCGGCTGGCCAACGTCACGAGCCGCACGATCGCCGTCGCGGCCTGGACCGCCACCGCGGGCTTCGCGTCGGGCATCGTGCTCAATGCGGTGAACCGCCAGCGGGGCCTGCTCGAAACGGTGCCCTGGACCGATCCCGTCGTGCTCCGCATGGGGGCCCTCGTGGCCTGGCTCATCATCGCCGATGCCCTGGTGTATGCGGCCCGGAAGCGGCCCGATGCCGCGAGGCTCACCGCCTGGCTCTCGCTCGCCAGTCTCGTCATGCTCACGCTGTCTATCGTCTGGGGACTCTTCGGCACCACCCGTCACGGCATGCCGCCGGCCGGACGGGATGAGCCGGCTGCCGCGTCGCGCGAGGCCGCCCCATGACACTCGCGCTCGTCGGTGGAACGCATCGCACCGTGCCGCTCGACCTGCGCGAGCGGCTCGCCTTCTCGGCCGAGCAGGCTGCTGCGGCCCTGACGCGGTTTCGCGATCGGTTTCCGGGCCGCGAGGGGGTGCTCCTCTCCACCTGCAACCGCGTCGAGTTCTACGCCGCGGGTGAGACCGGGGCCGAGCCACCGCCGGCCGATCAGCTCGTCGCCTTTCTGGCGGAGTGCCGCGGTATCGAGGCGGTGCAGCTGGGGCCCGTGCTCGCGCGGCAGCACGACGAGGGCGTGGCCCGGCACCTCTTCACCGTGGCGTCGGGGCTCGACAGCATGGTGCTGGGCGAGCCGCAGATCCTCGCCCAGGTGAAGCAGGCCTGGGCCTTGGCCCAAGACAGCCGCACGGCTGGTCCGCTCACCGGTGGAATGTTCCAGGCGGCGCTCCGCACCGCGAAGCGTGTGGCCACGGAGACGGCGCTCGGTCGCGAGCGGGTGTCGATCCCGAGCGTGGCTGTGGCCGACTTCGCCAGCGCGGTGTTCGAGCGGTTCGACGACAAGCAGGTGCTCCTGCTCGGCGCCGGCAAGATGGCTGCCGAAACGCTCCGGTATCTGCGCGAGGCGGGGGCCCGCGACGTGACGGTGGTCAACCGCACGGCCGGTCGGGCGGTGGAACTGGCCGCACGGCTCGGCGGCCGGCCCGGCCGATTCGACGAGCTCGTGGCGGAAATCGCCGCCGCCGATCTCGTCGTCAGCACGACGGGCGCGACGGAGCCAGTCGTGACGCTCGACGCCTTCCGGAATGTCGAATTGCGACGCGAAGGCCGGCCGCTCGTGGTGCTCGACCTTGCAGTGCCTCGCGACTTCGATCCGCGGATCGGCGACCGGCCCGGCGTCTGGCTCTACTCCGTCGACGACCTGGTCGCCGCCTGCGATGCCAACCGCAAGAGCCGCCAGCAACAGATGCCGGCGGCCTGGGCGATCATCGAGGAGGAGACCCGCCGCTTCATGGGCGATCTCCATCATCGCTCGACGGCGCCCGTGATCGAGCAACTGCGGGCCGGATGGAGCGAGACGGGCGAAGCGGAACTCGACCGGCTCTTCCGCCGGCTTCCCGGCCTCGACGATTCCCAGCGAGGGGAGATCCGGCAGGCGTTCGAGCGCTACGCCGCCAAGCTCCTGCATCCGCCGCTGGCATCGCTCCGCAGCGAGAGCCGCGCCGGCCCGCCGCACGGCCTGCTCGACGCCCTCAAGCGACTCTTCGATCTGACCGACTGACGGGGGCTACGGCAGGCAGTAGGCGAGGGCGAGGAGGGCGTAGCTCGTCACGAGCGTCGGGTTGTCCTCCATCCAACGTGGGTTCTCGTTGGTCCACGAGCCGTCGGGATTCTGTTTGGCCAGGAGCACGTCGGACAGCTCCGACCGCCAGTCGTGCACCGTTCCCTCGGCATCCGTGAACGTGTCTGCGCCGAGCACGTCGAGCGACTTGGCGGCCGTGTGGAAGTAGTAGTAGAGGCCCGCCTGCCCCATCCCCGGGTTCTCGGCGAACGTGTAGTGCTTCCGCAGCCACTCCGTCGCCGCCTTCACGCGGGGATCGTCGGGCTTCAGGCCCGCGAAGATCATGCTCTTCAGGCCAGCGTAGGTCATCGAGCCGTAGCTCCGCAGGCCGCCGTTGGGCAGCGTGCCGGCCTGGCTCTCGCCGCCGGCGGCAGGCGTGTAGTAGAAGCCGCCGTCGGGGTTCTTCTCGGGGAACGGCATCGGGTTGTCGGGGCCCGGGAGGTTCTGCGTGCGCGAGACGAACGTCAGCGCCTTCTGGATGGCGGGGTCGTTCTCGCTGGCGCCGATCGTCCGCAGGGCCTCGATCAGGAACTGCGTGTTCGAGAGGTCGGGCCGCGACTTCTTGCCGTAGCCGGCGCCGCCGAAGGCCGGGTCGGCCTGTTCCTTGCCCTCGCCGCCGTCCCACTGGAGATTGCGAACGTACGCCTCGGCTCCCTTGATCGCGTCGGTATAGGCGCCGCCGCCGTTGCAGGCGGCCAGCGCCAAAAGGGCGATCGACGTCTCGTAGTTGGCGACCGGCGAGCCGGGCTGGTAGATGCCGCCGTCGGGCTGACGAAACGAGAGCAGGTAGGCGAGCCCCTTCTTCACGGCCGGCGCGTCGGCGGGTGAGCCCGAGCGCACGAGGCTCGTCACCGCGAGCGCCGTGACCGCGGGACCGACCTCCGCCGCGAAGCTGCCGTCTTCGGCCTGCCCCTTCTCGGCGAGGAAGGTCGACGCCTTGGTGATCGCCGCGCGGATGGCGGCGGGATCCGCGGCGTGGACGGCGGGGGCGAAGGCCGCGAGCGAAACGATGGCGACCGCGGCGCGAACGGATCGGGAGCGAACCATAGTGGCACCTTTCAGCACGAGACTCGGGACGCTGGAAGGATACGCGGCGAGCCGGCGGAGCGGAAACGCGCGCCCCGTGTCGGGCGGGGAATCTTTCGACACGACCGGCGAGCGGTTCGCCGCAGGCCCGTTGCTCCGCAACGGGCTGTCCGTCACTCCGTGACGGACCTACAGGAAGAGCCCGGTCAGGCCGGAGCGGCCGGCATCGCCCGCGGAAACGGGGGCACGAGCCGCGGCGGTGGGTCGCGGCCCTCCTCCAGCCTCCACTCCTCCCGTTCATCGTCGCTGGCGTAGTACATCAGCCACACGGAAGCGTCGTCGTCGCCGGCTGAGCTGCAATCCCAGTGGGTGAAGTTGTCGGGAAGATCGACCTGCTTCAGTGGCGCGGGCAGGATGTCGCGGCGAATGAGCGCGTAGAGCTCGCGGTCAGAGAGATGATCGGTGAAGTCGAGCACGATCCGCTTCTCGTAGAGCCGATCGATCACCTCCCAGAGCCGCTCCCGCACCTGCTCGTCGTCGAGCGTGCAGGCCGGTTGCATGGCCAGCGGCGGATCGAACCAGCGGGCCACGGGCACCAGCGGCGCCAGCTCCCAGGCCAGCATCGATTCGAGGAACCGGTTTTCGGCCGCCGTCGGCAGCGATCGAAAGTCGATCTCCCAGATCGACTCGTCGAGGTAGGGCTCGATGGCATCCCGCAACTCGGCGTTGCGGAGCAGGCAATCGACTTCTTCCGGATCCGGGTGGTGAGCGAGGGGCATGCCGTGACTCTTCCAGGAGAAAACCGGCGCGGAGCACCTGCTCCGAGCCGCGGGTTCACGGAATCGACGATACCCAGCCCTCCGCACGGTTCAACGAATCCGCCGGCCGAAATCCCCGGTTTTTTGCCCCGCTGGCCGGCACGACCGCTACGACGCGCCGAGTTTCCGTGGCTTCGCCCGCTTTGCGAAAACCCCCATGCATCGCCAGCCTGCCCGGTCCGGCGGCCCGGGGGCCGCCTGGGACTACGTCGCGTCTTGGCAGTCGGGCTCGAGGGCGGCGATCTTGGCCACACGGCGGGCGTGGCGGCCTCCCTCGAACTGGGTGGTGAGCCAAGTCTGGATGAGCTTGTCCTGCACCTCTGGGCCGATCATCTCGGCGGAGAGACAAAGCACGTTGAGGTCGTTGTGCCGCCGGCTCATCTCCGCCGTCACCTCGTCGTGGCAGGTGGCTGCCCGCACGCCCGGCAGTTTGTTGGCCGCGATCGCCATGCCGACACCCGTGCAGCAGAGCAGGATGCCCCGGTCGACCGTGCCCTCGCTCACGCGGCGGGCCACGTCGGCTGCGATGTCGGGATAGTCGACCGCGTCCTCGCCGTGCGAACCGCAGTCGATGATCTCGTGGCCGAGCCTCTGGAGCAGCCCCATGAGCCGCTGCCGCGCCGCCACTCCCCGATGATCACTGCCGATTGCAATCCGCATGATGGACGAAACACTCCGTGACACGAGGTCGAAACCGCCCGCTCAAGGCCGCGGGAACTCGGCTCTCAGTGTATCCATTCTCGCCACCAGATGCCCGTGAATCTGCCGGGCGCATTTTCGGTAGGTCTCCAGGGGGCCGCCGATGGGATCGATCACGTCGCGGCGATCGGGCGACAGCATCGCCACCCGGCCTCCAGCCTCGGGAAACTGGCCCAGAATCGCATCGCGGTGGGCCGCCGTCATCGTGAGGATCACGTCAGCCTGCCGCACCAGCGCCTCCGTGAGGGGCTGGCTCTCGTGGCCGCCCAAGTCGCCCCCGAGTTCGGCCGCGGCCTCGACGGCATTGGCGCTGGCGGACCCGCCTCCCCAGGCTGCCAGGCCCGCGCTCGCCACCACGACACCGCGCTGATCGACCTCGTCGGCGCGGCAGCCGAGCCGCTCCGCCACGAGCCGCCGAAACACCGCCTCCGCCATCGGGCTGCGGCAGGTGTTGCCCGTGCAGACGAAGAGCACCATCAGGCTCGCGAGCCTGCGGACCGTCTCCTCCGCCACGATGCCCGGCCGCACGACTCGAAACCAATTGCCTTCCACGGCGATCGTCGAGACCGGCTGGGCATAGCGGGTGCGGCCGTCGTCGAGCACGAGGTCGACCGCTCCATCGGCCCTGGCCATCAGCTCCGCCGCCGTCACCGCGGGAGCATCGCCCGGCTCGGCCAGGAGCACGGGGCCGGCGAGCATCTTCATGCATTCGGCCAGCATCGCATGCCCGGGAATTCGCAGCCGCAGCTTGCCCGCGGCCACCACCGCCTGCCGCGTTGACTCCGGCAGCCGAAACACCAGGCTCTCGGCGTGGTCGTCGGGCACGACCATCGACACCGGTCCGGGCCAGCACCGCCGCGACAGCCGCCTGCCGATCGGAGGCATCGCCGGCGCCCAGTCGAGCACCTCGTCGGCGCTCTTGAGCGCGAGCGTGAGGGGCGGCTCGTCGGGATGGGCCGCGGCCAGTCCGCGGATGCGTTCGGCCGCGCCGGCGGCCCGGGCCGCCGTCGCGACCACGTAGTCGGTTTCGGTGGGGAACGCGACAACACGCCCCTCGGCCAGCGCCTGCACCGCCCGATGGACGACGTCGCGGGCGTCCTCGGTGCGACGCAGATCGATGACCATCGGCGGCATGAATCGGGCCGGCGGGGCAGCCGTAAAATCGGATGAGGGTGCGGAGCCGCTGCAACGACGGGCTGCGGTTGCATCGCGGGCACACTGACGACCGCACCTGCAACGGTACCGCGGTTTGAGCGGCCCAGTCAAGAATCGCAGTCTGGGCAAGACGCCCGTCAGGCGACACTTTTCGGCTTGTGACGCGGCCCGGGACTCCGCTATTTCTCCGCGGCTTCGCCGATTCCCCCTCTGCAGTGCCGCACTTGATGCACCTCCGCGTTTCGCCCTGCGTTCGCCCGGCCGTGTTCGCGCCGCTCTGGTCGGCAGTGGCCTGCGCCTGCCTGCTCGCGGGAGGGACGGTCCACGGGCAGTTCCCGCCGGAGGCCGCCGCACCGACGGCCCTGCCGCCGGTCGAGCCGGAGCCCCAGGCTGCGGCCGGCAATCCCGCCGACCGGATCATCGAGGTGCGGATCGAGGGCAACTATGCCACCGAGGCCTCGAAGCTCCCCAAGCTCATCACCCGCGCCGGCCAGATCTTCGATCCGCAGGCGATCGAGGAGGACGTCCGCACGCTGCATCGGTCGCGGAAGTTCGTCGATGTGCATCCGAAGTACGTGCGGATGCCCGAGGGCGTGGTCGTGATCTTCCAGGTGGTCGAGCGGCCGATGCTTCGCTACGTGAAGTACATCGGCAATCGCTCGGTCACCAGCCGCACGCTCAAGAAGAAGAGCGAGATCGACGTCGGCGACTCGATGGATCCCTACGTCGTCGAGGAGGCCCGCCGCCGGATCGAGTCCTACTACCATGAGAAGGGCTACGACGCCGCCCGGGTGACCACCGTCGAGGGGAGCAAGCCGGGGGACAAGGGCGCCGTGTTTCTCATCGACGAGGGGCAGCGGCGGAAGGCGCTCTGGACGAGCTTCGTGGGCAACACGATCGCCAGCGATGCCCGGCTGCTGACGCAGATCAAGTCGAAGCCCGGCATCTTCTGGCTGATCGGCGGCGACATCGACCGCGAGGTGGTCGATCAGGACGTGGAAACGCTCACGGCTTACTACCGCAGCCTCGGCTTCTTCCAGGCGAAGGTGAGCCGCGAGGTGGAGGTGGTGCACGAGGGCAATCGCGATTGGACCGCGCTGACGTTCGTGATCAACGAGGGGCCGCGGTACACCGTCCGCAACGTGTCGTTCATCGGCAACAGCAAGTTCAAGTCGGAGTTCCTCGAGCGCGACATCAAGCTCAAGGGGGGCGAGCACTTCAACCAGTCGAAGATGGATTCCGATCTCAACCTGATCCGCGACATCTACGGCGGCCGCGGGTTCGTGTTCGCCGACGTGCGTGCCGATCCGCGCTTCCTCGAGACACCGGGCCAGCTCGACCTCGTCTACAACGTCGAAGAGGGGCAGCGGTATCGCGTGGGCAAGATCAACGTGCGGATCCGCGGCGATCATCCGCACACGCGGCACAGCACCGTGCTCAACCGCCTCTCGCTGCGGCCCGGCGACATCCTCGACCTCCGCAAGCTCCGCGAGGACGAGCGGCGGCTGAAGTCGAGCAGCCTGTTCCTGGCCGATGCGGCCAAGGGCGAGGGGCCCAAGATCGTCTTCTCGAAGGCCGACGACATGGGCACACGGGTCGCCGAGGAGCCGGCCCGATCGACGCCGCCCTCGGGCCAGCGGCCCGGGTTCCGCGGGCAGAGCCCCGACGACGCCGCACACGACGAGGTGATCGACCTCGTGATCGAGGGCGAGTGGAACGAGGCTGCCGGCACGCTCGCGGCGCCCGCCGCACCGCAGGCTCCGGCCGTGGCTGTGCCCGCGGCGAGCCAGCCGCCGCGGCCCGTGGCCGGGCAGCCGGTGTGGCGAGGTCAGAGCCCGCAACAGTACCCGGCGGCGGTGGCCCAGCCGTGGGGCGGTCGGCCGCTGGCGCCCACGGGCCCCGAGGCGATCGACTACTCGCGGATGGTCGCCCCTCCCCCGGCGCAGCCCGCCGTGGGGATGCCGGGCCAGCCGCCGGTCTACACCGTGCAGCAGCAGATGCAGCAGCCCGGGTTTCCGGCCGGGCCCGCCGCGGGCTTTCCGGCGGCGGTGCCCTTCAGCGGCCAGGATCCCAACCAGCCGGGAGCCTTTCAGCAGCCGGGCATGGTGCCCGACTTCGGCGGTCCGCAACAGGTCTATCCGGGCAACGAGCCCTACGTGATCGTCGACGTCGATGCCGAGGAGACGCAGACCGGACGGCTCATGATCGGTGCGGGCGTCAACTCCAACGCCGGCCTCGTGGGCAACATCGTCATCGACGAGCAGAACTTCGACATCCTCCGGCTGCCGCGGAGCTGGGACGACATCCGGAATGGCACCGCCTTCCGCGGCGCCGGTCAACGGTTCCGGCTCGAGGCCTCGCCGGGCACACAGCTGCAGCGGTACATGGCGACGTTCCAGGAGCCCTACCTCTTCGACACGCGGATCGGCCTTTCGCTCTCGGCCTCCTACTACACCCGGTACTTCTACGACTGGGCGGAAGCCCGCACGGGTGGCCGCGTCGGACTCGGCTATCAGTTTCAGTTCGCCCCCGACCTCTCCGTCAACGCCGGTTTCCGCGGTGAGAGCGTCGATGTGTTCAACCCGCGGGTGCTCGCCCCCGACGTCGTGAACATGCTCGGCACCAACTCCGTCTACGGCTTCTCGGGCGGCATCGTCCACGACACCCGCGACAGCCCGTTCATGCCGACGCAGGGCCACCTGGCCACGTTCGAGTTCGAGCAGGTGATCGGCACGTTCGTCTATCCGCGCGGCATCTTCGAGGGGCGGCAATACTTCCTGCTCAACGAACGGCCCGACGGCTCGGGCCGCCATGTGCTCTCGGTCGGATCGGTGCTCGGCATGAGCGGCCCCGACACCCCCGCCTACGACAACTTCTTCGCGGGCGGCTACAACACCCTTCGCGGTTTCGTGTTCCGTGGAGCGAGCCCGCGGCAGGCCGGCCCCGGCGGCCAGTTGGCGATCGTGGGCGGTCCGTTCGAGTGGCTCAACACGGTCGAGTATCTCTTTCCGATCACGGCCGACGACACGCTCCGCGGCGTGGTGTTCACCGACTTCGGTACCGTCGAGTCGAACGTGTCGATCAAGAACTTCCGCGTGTCGCCGGGTGTGGGCATGCGGATCACGCTCCCGGCGATGGGCCCGGCGCCGATCGCGCTCGACTTCGCCTTCCCGGTGGTCTACGCCCCCTACGACAGCAAGCAGCTCTTCAGCTTCTTCGTGGGCTTCGCCCGGTAGCGGCGGCGGAACCGGCGACGAAGCCGCTCGCCCAGGCCCACTGGAAATTGAAGCCGCCGATGCGGCCGTCGACGTCGAGCACCTCGCCGGCGAAGAAGAGGCCGGGGCGGATCCGGCTCTCCATCGTCTCCAGCCGCACCTCGGCGAGCGGCACGCCGCCGGCCGTGGCCTCCGCCACCGCGAAGCCGCGGTCGCCCGTCACGGGCAGCGGCGTGGCCGTGGCGACCGTCGCCAGTCGCCGCCTCGCCTCGCGGGGCACGTCGCCCGTTGGCGGTGCGCCGGCGAGCTCGCAGAGCGTGCGGGCCAGCCGGTCGGGGATCGTGTCGCGGAGGACGGCGACCGCGCCGCGGCGTTGTCCCTCCACGAGCAGGCGGTCGCAGTCGTCGGTCGAGATGCCGGGCAGCCAGTTGAGGGCGAGCGTCACGCCCGGATCGGCGTGGCGGGCGATGAGCCAGTGGCGGCTGACGTCGAGGATCGCCGGTCCGGAGAGTCCCACGTGGGTGCAGAGCGTGCTGCCGGTGAACGAGACGAGCCGCTTGCCGGTGGCCGAGGAGAGCGTGACGCTGGTGGGGAGCGTGAGGCCGGAGAGCCCCGTGATCCAGTGGCCGGTGGCGAGCACGAGCGGCACGAGCGCCGGCACGAGCGGCTCGGCGAGCGAATGGCCGAGGCTCTGCGCCAGCGCGAAGCCGCCGCCATCGGAGCCCGACTTCGGCAGCGACTTGCCGCCCGTGCAGAGAATCACCCGACGGGCGTCGATCATGCCGGCGTCGGTCGTGACGGCGAAACCGTCCGGAGTCGCCGCGATCGCCGTCACACGGGCGGGATGGCGGATCTCGGCGCCGGCCCGCGTCGCCTCGGCGATCAGGGCCTCGAGCACCGTGCGGGCCGAATCGGTGACGGGAAAGAGCTTGCCGGTGTCTTCTTGCTTGAGGGCGACGCCCGCCTCCTCGAAGAAGCGGATCGTGTCGGCCGCGGGAAACCGCCGGAGCACCTTGCGGATGGCGGCCGGCGAACTGCCGGCGTAGTCGGCCTCGCTCACCACGTGGTGCGTGACGTTGCAGCGGCCGCCGCCCGCCACCAGGATCTTCGCGCCGAGCTTCCGGGCGCCGTCCACAACGAGAATCCGCGGCGGCGCAGCGCCCGACGTGGCAGCCTGGGCCGCGCGGCCCGCCCAGGTGGCCGCGAACAGGCCGGCCGCGCCCGCTCCCACGACGAGAATGTCGGTGGTCTCCATCGTCACCAGCGGTCGTGCACGAGCGGACGGATCGCGGCGTCGTAAATCTCCTGCACCGCCGCCAGCGTGTGGCCGTCGAGTGGGGCAAGATCGGCCGCGCGGGCGTTGTCGAGCACCTGCTCCGGCCGCCGCGCACCGGGGATCACGCAGGAGACGGCCTCGAAGGAGAGAATCCAGCGCAGGGCGAACTGGGCCAGCGTGGCCCCGGGAGGCACGAGTGCCTTGAGCCGCTGCACGGCCTCGAGCCCGGTTTCGTAGTCGACGCCGGAGAAGGTCTCGCCCCGGTCGAACATCGCGCCCTCGCGGTTGAACGCGCGATGGTCATCCGTTGGAAACTCCGTGAGTCGGGTGAACCTGCCCGAGAGCAGGCCGCTGGCCAGCGGCACCCGGGCGATCACGGCGACGTTCCGCCGCTGCGCCTGCTCGAAGAACAGCTCCGACGGACGCAGCCGAAACGCGTTGAAGATGATCTGCACGCTCTGCACGTGCGGATACTCGATCGCCTTGAGCGCCTCCTCCACCTTCTCCACGCTCACGCCGTAGAAGTGGATCTTGCCGGCGGCCACGAGGTCGTCGAGGATGCCGAACACTTCGGGCCGGTAGTAGACGTCGGTGGGCGGGCAGTGGAGCTGGAGCAGATCGAGCCGCTCGACGCCGAGGTTTGCGAGGCTGCGATCGACGAAGGCCGTGAGGTTCTGCCGGGAGTAGCCGGCCACGGTCTGCGCCGGAAGCCGCCGGCCCGCCTTCGTGGCCGCGTAAAACGGTTCGCTCCGCTCTCGCCGCAGCCGGGCGATGAGCCGCTCGGAGAGGCCGTCGCCGTAGACGTCGGCCGTGTCAAAGAAATTGATGCCCGCATCGATGGCCGCGTGGAGCGTCCGCATCGACTCGGCCTCGTCAGCGCCGCCCCACTGGCCGCCGCCGATGCCCCAGGCGCCGAAGCCAATTTCTGAAACCTGCCAGCCCGTCCGTCCGAAGGTGCGTGACTTCATGCGAGGGAGTGTGACCGATCGGCCACCCGCATGCCAGCGGATCGGCGGTAGACTCGATGCGTGATGCATGCCACCCCTTCGACCGGACACCGTGACCACTGGTGGCTCGATCACCGCGCCTGGCCGCTGGCAGCGATCGGCCTCGTGCTCGTGGCGAGCGGCATGATCCACCTGCTGGTGTGGGGCGTGCTCGGCGGGGCGTGGGAGGGCCCGGTCACGTGGCGGAAGCCGATTCTCTTCGGAGTCTCCGGCGGCGCGACGGCGCTGTCGCTCGGCTGGGCCTGGTCGAAGCTGCCCTGGCGGCGGGGCGACGTGTGGCTCGCGCGGCTCACGGCCGGGGCGCTCCTGATCGAGGTGGCGCTCATCGACCTCCAGCGGTGGCGGGGCGTGGCCAGCCACTTCAATCGGCAGACGCCGCTCGACGCATGGCTCTACGACGTGATGGGCGGGCTGATCCTGGTCGTGACCGCCGTGATCATCGACCTCACGGTGCGCTGGTGTCGCGCCAAGCCGCCGGTCGCGGCCGACATGCTCCTGGCGGCGCGGGGCGGGCTCGTCTTGCTCGTCGTATCGTGCCTGCTCGGCATCTGGGCGGGCGCGCATGGCGACATGCAGGTGGCCGCCGGACGGCCGCCGGAGATTTTCGGCGCGGCCGGAGTGGTGAAGTTTCCGCACGGCGTGGTGATCCACGCGATCCAGTGGCTACCGTTCATCGCGTGGGCCGCCCGGCGGGCCGGATTCGGCGACCGCACGCGAATGCTCCTCGTCGCGGCGGCTACGGTGGCCTCGACACTCCTGCTCGCCTATGCCCTCACGCAAACGCTCTCCGGCCGTCCACGCTTCGGCGCGCAAACCGCGTGGGGCCGCGCGTACGAGGGCAACACCGCCGAGGAGCAGCAGTCCGACACTCACGCCGACGATCGCGTCGACCGTCGTCGCCAGCGGGCCGGCCCATGACGACGGCCCGTGCCCGCCCGCGGAGAGCCGGACCGTAAGCTCGTGAAGGGCGTGGTGGATCGCAGGGATGCCGTGGGCGATGATGCCGCCGCCGACGAGGAACATCGCCGCCGTTCCCGCGATGGAGAGCCCGCGCATCATCCACGGGGCTGCGGCGAGGATGCCACGGCCGACGGCCGCAAGGAACGGCTCCCGTCGGGTTGCCAGCAGTCTGCCGGCGTCGTCGAGCTTCACGATCGCGGCCACGAGGCCGTAGACGCCGACCGTCATCGCCGCGGAAATGGCGAGCAGCACGGCCAGCTGGGTGAGGAATGGCCTGCCTGCCACGACGCCGAGCGTGATCACGATGATCTCAGCCGAGAGAATGAAATCGGTGCGGATCGCGCCGGCGATCTTCTGCGACTCGAGCGCGGTTGAGTCGGCTGCATCAGCGGATCGTGATGGGGTTGCGTCAGCGCCGTGGGCATGCTCGCCGTCCCCTGACGTGCCGCGATGCAGAAGTCGATGCAGGATCTTCTCGGCCCCCTCGTAGCAGAGGTAGGCGCCGCCGGCGATGAGCAGAGGCGTGACCGCCCAGGGGGCGAGCCAGCTGAGCGCGAGGGCCGCCGGCACGAGGATCGCCTTGTTGATGGCCGACCCGCGGGCCACCCGCCAGACGACGGCCAGCTCACGGGCAGGCTGCACGCCCGTCACCTGCTTCGCGTTGAGAGCCAGGTCGTCCCCGAGCACGCCCGCCGTCTTCTTCACGGCGACCTTCGTCATCGTCGCCACGTCGTCGAGGACCGTCGCGATGTCGTCGAGCAGGAGCAGGAGGCTGGATGCCATGGAATGGCGTTATAATTGGCCGTTCTTCGATGGCAAACCCGGCGGCGCCGTGAGAAGATACGTGCGGGAGGTATGACGATGTGGCGATGCGGGCTGGTGTGTATCCTGATCGTGGCATGCAGCGCGGTCTGCAAAAAGGCCTCCGCCGTGACGCTGCTCGTGGAGGCCGAGAGCTTCGCTGACCATGGTGGCTGGAGTCTCGACACCCAGTTCATCCGCGAAATGGGGTCGCCCTATATCCTGGCCCACGGCCTGGGTACCCCCGTCGCCGACGCCACCACGAATCTGGCGTTTCGCCAGGCGGGCACGTACCACGTGTGGGTGCGAACGAAGGACTGGGTTGCGCGGTGGAAGGCACCGGGCACGCCGGGGAGGTTTCGGATTGCCGTGAACGGGACGCCACTGCCGGAGACGTTCGGCACCGAGGGGGCCGAGTGGGGTTGGCAGGATGGCGGTGCGGTGACCGTGCCGGCCGGCGAATCGACGATCACCCTGCACGACCTCACGGGCTTCGACGGCCGCTGTGACTGCATCGCGTTCACGACCGAGGCGAGCCCGCCGCCGAACGATTCGGCGATCCTCGCCGACTGGCGACGGGCAGCGATCGGGTTGCCCGCCACGCCCGAGACCAAGGGGCCGTATGACCTCGTGGTGGTCGGCGGCGGCTACTCGGGAGTGGCCGCCGCGATCTCCGCCGCCCGGATGGGCCTGAAGGCGGCGCTGATCCAAGACCGGCCCGTGCTGGGCGGCAACGGATCGAGCGAGGTGCGGGTGTGGGCGATGGGGCTGATCAAGCGGGGCACGTATCCGCACATCGGCGAGATCGTGGAGGAGTTCGCTGACAAGGCGAAGAAGAGCCCGGGCACCTACGAGGAGTTCGGCGATGCCTTGAAGGAGAAGGCCGTTCGCGACGAGCCAAACATCGAGCTGTTTCTCAACACGCACGCCTTCGCCGTGGCCCGGAAGGGCGGCCGAATCATGAGCGTGACCTGCCTCGACACGAAGACGAGCCGTGAGCTCGTGTTCACGGGGACGTTCTTCTGCGACGCCACCGGCCACGCCACGATCGGACACCTGGCCGGCGCCGAGACGGTGATGGAGCCGAAGGGGCGGATGGGAATGAGCAACATGTGGGCCTGGGACGAACGCGAGGCCCCGCAGGCGTTCCCCGAGACGCCCTGGGCGCTTCCGCTCTCGATGGCCGACTTTCCGTACCCGAAAGACCACCATGGCCAGTGGTTCTGGGAGAGCGGCTTCGACAAGGATCCGCTCGGTGACGCCGAGGGAATTCGTGACTGGAACCTGCGGGCCGTGTTCGGCGCCTGGAACGCGATGAAAAACGGCGACGGGGCGGCAAAGCACCCCACTGCGGTCCTCACCTGGGTGGCCTTCGTTGGCGGCCCGCGGGAGAGCCGGCGGATCCTGGGCGACGTGGTGCTCACACAGGACGACATCGTATCGAAGAAAGAGTTTTCCGATGGGTGCGTGCCGAGCACCTGGTCGATCGACCTCCACTATCCGAAGCAGGAATACGCAAGGAAGTTCCCCGACAACCCGTTCATCTCGATCGCCGTTCACGACAAGCGGATCGATCGCACGGTCGGCTACCCCGTGCCCTACCGGTGCTTCTACTCGAAGGACGTGGAGAACCTCTTCATGGCGGGCCGCTGCATCTCGGTGACGCACGAGGCCCTCGGCACCGTCCGCGTGATGAAGACCTGCGGAATGATGGGGGAGGTGGTGGGCAAGGCGGCGAGCGTGGCCATCGCGCACGGCGTGACGCCGCGGGGCGTGTATCAGAACCACTGGGGCGACCTGGACGAACTCCTGCGACTCCCCGGCACCACCCGGCGGCCGCGGCCACGCGTCGAGCGCACCACGGATGCGCAGGGTGTGTCACCCGACTGACGCTATGGCAGCGGGTGTCCGCTGGGCGAGGTGCCGTGCAACAGGAGCGCCAAGGCGACGCCGGGCCGGGCCCAGGCCGGGAAGGGATATCGACGGGCGTGGAGATGCTTGAGCAGGTCGATCTCGTTCACATTGCGGCTGAAGCCGAGCGACCAGCGGAGCAATCGCAGGATCGAATATGACATGCCCCGGCGATAGCCCGCCACGTCGAACGTGGGGGCGACCGCATCGAAGCGGCCGTCGGCTTCGGCTTGGAGGAGCACCCGGGCGCACTTGTAGCAGCGTCCGCAGTTGAGCGCGGCCCGGTCACGGCGAAAGCCGCGGATGCAGACGAGCAGATCGCCGCAGAGCCGGTCGTCGAAGATCACTTCGGTCGTCTTGCGGAGGCGGGTGGCATCTCCGCCGAAGGGGAGCCACACCGTGCTCGTCGTATTGAAGAGCGGGAGCAGCGTCGCGTCGAGGATCGAGGCTCCGCCCATGCTGCTCATCTGCGGCCGCTCGCCGATGGGCTCCGTCGACGCGTAATGAAAGGCGGTGAACAGGTGGTCGAGCGCCAGCGAGGCGGCGAGGATCCTGTGGCGGGCGAGATGCATGCTGTCGATGCCCCCGCTCATGGCCATTGCGGCCCCTCGCGTCCAGTCGGTCGTGGTCGGCGCGGGCCGGGCATCCGCCTCGATCGCCACGTGTCGCCAGCCCGGCGCCATCAGCCGCAGCGTGTGTTGCACGGGGCCGCGGAGCGATTCGAGCAGCATCTCGTCGATGCTCCCCTCGATGACCAATGGCTCGCCCCGGAGCATCGCCGGCACGAGCAACGCCACCGCGAAGGGATCGCAGGAGTCGGTCCGGCGGTCGAGATCGGGATGGTCCCCGTAGCGGCTGAGAGTGAGCGGCCGTTCCACGCCGTCGAGCGTGACGGCGGCGGTGCAGTCGAAGGCGTTGTTCGTGGAATGGCTCCGCAGGTTGCGGACGACGATTGGCAGACGGGGCTCCTTTCCGGCGCGATAGACGTGCGGCAGAGTCTGGACGGGGCCGTGGTTCGTCCGCAAGCCGGGGTTGTGCCGGAAACCCACCCGCCATGGGGTGTCTGCCAGGTCCCGGAGATGCAGTCGATCGCTTACAGTGAGGGGCATGCGGCCGCACGACAGCACTCGTTTTCGTCGTCTCCTCACACACGGCGGCCGCGTCGCCGTCGTGGCGGCGCTCGTGTGGATCGTGCATGCCGAGCACCGGGCGTTTCTCGGGCGGCAGCAGTCCGCCGCAGTCGATGCGGTGCCGCTCGTGCGGGTGCAACGGCACCTGGCCGCGGCGGCCGCGAGTGGCGGGCCTTCGCAGGCGATCGACGGCGGGCTCGACCTCCTCGGTGCAGCCGGTGAGCGTGTGGGTGTCATGTTTCGCACGTCGCCTGCGGGCGATGCGGCGATCGGGTTTTCAGGGCCCACCGACCTGCTCGTCGTCTGCGATGCCGACCTCCGCGTTGCCGGGGTCGAGATTCTCGTCAGCCGCGACACCCGCGATCATGTGGCGGCGATCGAGCGGGATGCGGGGTTTCTGAAGTCGTTCGCCGGCAAGCCACTCGAGGAACTGGCCGCGCGGGATGCAGATCGAGCCGACGCAGTGGGGGGCTCGACGCTCACCTGCATCGCAATCGCCGAGGCCCTGTCGCTCCGGCTTGGTGGCACGGCAGGTGTCAGCCGGTTCGCGACGCCACCCACGCTCGGTGATGTGCAGCGGATCTTTTCCGAGGCGATCGCCATGCAAACGGATGCCGGCGACCCCTCCGTGATCCGCGTGTATGCCGCCGACAGGATGCCGCTCGGCTGGGCGCTGCGGACGAGCCCGGCGGCCGACCGCACGCTCGGCTACCAGGGGCCGACCGATGCACTGATCGGCTTCGACACCGTAGGAAAGGTCGCGGGCGTCGCCGTGCTCACCAGCTACGACAACGAGCCCTACGTGGGCTACGTCCGTGACGATGAGGCCTTCCGCGGCCTGTGTCGCGGGATGACGTTCGAGCAGGTGGCGGGCATCGCCGACGCTGGCAACGGCATCGAGGGCGTGAGCGGCGCGACGATGACGAGCCAGGCGGTGGCCCGTGGGATCGTGCTGGCCGTGCGGCAGCACGTGGCTGACAGAGCCCCGCGCGCGGCTGCAGGGGCGTGGAGTGAGATCCTGCGCACCCTCGACGGCCCGAGACTCGGGGCGCTGGGCGTGATCGCCGTGGGGATCGTGACGGCCTTCACGCGGCTGCGTGGCACCTGGTTCGGGCGGCTCGCGCTGCCCGTCGCCGTGCTCCTCTATCTCGGCTTCGGGGCCGGTGCTCTGCTTTCACAGGCACAAGCGTGGGGTTGGGCTCAGGCCGGCGTGCCCCGCGGAGCGGTCGTGCTGGCGGCCCTCGCTGTGGCGGCAGTCGTGCTGCCGGTGACGACCCGCCGTAATGTCTATTGCTCCCATCTCTGTGCCCACGGCGCGGCGCAACAGCTGATCGTGCGGTTCGTGCAGCCGAAGCGGACGATTCCCGCACGGCTGCGGCCCTGGCTCACGGTCGTGCCGTGGGTGCTGTTTGCGGTGGCGATCCTCACGGCCGTCCTCCATCTGCCGCTCTCACTTGTAGACCTCGAGCCCTTCGACGGCTACCTGCCGACGATCGCCGGTGTGGCCGCACTCACGATCTTCGTCGTCAGCCTTGTCGCCAGCGCCTTCTTCCCGATGGCCTACTGTCGTCACGGCTGCCCCACCGGTGCCCTGCTCGATCATCTGCGGTTTCACGGCAGGGCCGACCGGATCACCTGGCGCGACGGCCTGCTGCTGGCGTGTCTGGCCGTCGCCGCCATCGTCCACTGGTGGCCCCGATGAACAAAAAAGGTGCCAGCCACCACATCTGGGTAATGTGCTGCCTTGCCCAGATGTGGTGGCTGGCACCTTGTTCGGCGAGTGCAGATGGGCTGCCGACGTTCGCCGGCCCGGCGATGGGCACGACGTTTCGCGTGACGCTGGCCCGTGGGATTCCCGGCGTGGCGATCGGCGAGGTGCACCGCGACGTGGAGGGCGTGCTCGCCCGGCTCGACACGGCGATCAGCACCTGGCGGGAGGATTCCGATGCCAGCCGCTTCAATCGGGCGGCGGCCGGCGAGTGGGTCGAAGTTGCTGCCGATCTCGTGACCGTCGTGGAGATTGCCCGCACGGTGCACGCCGATTCACAGGGAGCATTTGACATCACGTTCGCACCGGCCGGCAGTGGTCGCCCATTCGGCATGCAACACGTCGTGAGCCGACGATCACCCGCAGCCCTCCGGAAAGTCGTCGACGGCATCGCACTGGACCTGGGCGGAATCGGCCCTGGCTACGCCGTGGATGTGATCGGATCTCGGCTCGGTGAACTCGGATCGACGGGCCACCTCGTCGAACTGGGAGGCGAGGTGCGGGCATGGGGGCGACGGCCGGACGGCATGGCCTGGCGGGTGGCGCTCGGTGCGGATGGACGGGTGATCGATCTGGCCGACGGCACGGCGATTGCCACGTCGTCGGCGAAGCCCGGTCGATCACCGATTGATCCACGAACGGGCCGCGCCGTGACGGACGCCTCGACGGCCACCGCTCGGTCATCATCGTGCGCCGTCGCCGACGCCTGGGCGGTCGCCGCGGTCGTGCTCGGCATCCCGCCCGGACCCGATGGCACGATCGAACTCCCCGTCAGAGCTCGCCCTTGACGGCGAGGTCGTGGAAGTAATGTGGCACCTTCGCCTGGTTCGCCAGCAGCCACTTTATCGACGGCTCGTGGTTCATCGCTTTGCGGAGCGCCTTGGCCGTCGCCTCGCGGTTGGTGCGGAACAGGATCTCGGGGTCGTAGTCCACCTCGGTGATCGACGGATCGAGCCAGACCGACACGATAATGCCGAGGTCGTTGGCCTTCTTCTCGGGAATGTCACCTGAGCGGACGGCGTCGAGCACGCCGTGGGCGATCGCCGCCTGCACCGTGCCCATGAGGATGTTGGTGTACTTCGAGTCGTTCACCGTCACCTTGCTCACCATGAGCGTGGCCGGGCGTACCTGCACGTCGGAATTGAGGATCGCGAACACACGGGAGTGCCCCTTCGTCTGGTCGCCGATGAGATTGGCGATCGCGTAGCCCACCGGGCCGTCGAGTTCGCCGATCACCACCTCCGGCTCCGCGGCGCTCCATGCGGCCTCGTCCTCCACGAGCGCCTCGCCCGTCCGCAAAACGATCCGCCCCGTCGCCCCCTTGCCCGCCTTCGCCTTCTTCTTCGCCATGAAAAGGTTTCTCCGAGAGTCAATACGTCGTCTGCCCCGGTCACGCGTGGAGAGCATACCCACTCGCATGTGACCGGGGCAGGCGCGTCAGCCTGGCACCATCCACGCGAGCGGGCCCGACTGGAGCCAGACGAGCAGGCCCATCAGGATGGCGAGCGCCAACGAGTGCGGGAACACGCGGCGGAGCATCGCCCCGATCGTGGCCAGTGATGCCGCGAGGCCACGGCGGCCGCGGGTAGGATTGCGGCAGTCGCGAACGGCCCGGCCCGTCCTTTGAGGACCGCCTTCACCGGCGGCAGCCCCCAGCAAAAGACGGCCACCAAGAGCATCGCCCACGGCGTCCACGCCCGCAGAAACCCCGCCAGCGCCGCCAGACTCACCGCACCACCGACCACGTCCACGAGCGCGGCGCCGACGAAGTTGGCCGTCACGAATTGCACGCCCGCGAACGTCGCGCCGCACATGAGCGCCGCCGAGATCGCGACCGGCGCCCCGAACCCGGCCTCCCCCTCGAGAAACGCGCCGAAGCAAAACGCGATCAGGAGTGCCTGCAGCCGATGATCGGCGGAAAGTCCTGTCACCGATCGCTTCATCACGTCGAGCGCGCCTGCTGCGACGCACAGGCGATACAGAAACATGGCCGCCACGATGATCCAGCCGATCGGAAACAGGCCGAACGCGGCGCCATGCACGGCCGCGGCCGCCGCGGCATCTCCCGGCATGCCCACGACGCCTACGGCGATCGCCAGTGCGGCGGTCAGCCCGGCTTGGGCCGTCCAGTGGGCTGCCCAGCCGGCGAAGGCGAGCAGACCGAGCAACACAGCCAGCGGCACGAGGGCCAGGAGAGTCGAGAGGAACTGCGAACCGAGCGGATCGTAGACGTGCGACCAGACCATGGCCGCACAGGATACCGACCGGGGTGAGTCAGCGGGCGATCGTCGCGGCACGGATCCGCAGGCTGCGGCTGGCCGCCCGCGGGAGGCCGGTCTCGGCACGGTTGCCCGCGGTGTCAATGATCTGGGCCGCCATCTCGGTCGCCAGGGTGCGCACGACCTTCACCGTCGGCCGCGTGCCGTCGCCCGTTCGGAGCGCGTAGCGGAACACGATCGCAGCGGAGCCCGAGCCCGACTCATAGACCGCCACGCGGCGGCGGCCACCGACCGAGATTGTGAGCTGCGGCATCCCCGCGACGGTCACTTGCTCCGAGAACCGGATCGTGAAGACGAGGGCATCACCCACGCGGTATCGGCCTGCCGCCGGCATGTCGACGCGTACCGCTCGCGGCGAGATGGTGTCGGCCGGTGGTCCGACCGGCGGATCGACCGGCGGTGTGATCGGGACCCCGGGCAGCGTCTCGGTGAATGCGGGCACCGCATACCGCGACGGCGTGAACGACGGTGCGAACCGGTAGTCGCCGCGGGCAGGATCGACGAGCACGGGTCGCAGCGTGTTGATCGCATTGTGGGCCCGCACGTCGGCAGCGAGGGCCTGCGTCTCGATTCCCAGGGCGTGCTCGACCGGCCCGTTCCAGATCACGTTGCCGCGGATCTGCAGGTTGTCATCGGCGCGGGCCGGCGACGGAATGTTGGAGCCGGCAGACGGCGTTCGTCCATCCGCCACGGCGAACTGCTGCCAGCGACTCACCACGCCATCCGGATTGAAGACCACGTTGTTGTAGACGAACACGTTACGATTCGGGATCGACTCCTCGCGGCCGACCACGGCCGTGCCCCAGCCGCCGCGAGCCAGATGGTCCCGGCACGTGGCCGTGTCGCCATCGCAGCTCCGCAGGCCGTGCACCACCTCGATCACATGGCTCCGCGTGCCCACGCGGGCGAGCGTGTTGTCGGCGAGCAGAATGTTGAACCCGCCGTTCACGCCCATGCCGGCGCCCTGCGTGTCGTGGATCACATTGCGGATGAACGTGATGTCGGAGGCCTCGTAGGTGAGATACGGGGCCACCATGAACTCGAAGCCTGTTCCCTGCCCCGCCGTGAAGCCCCCGGTGCCGGCGTCGAAGATCTCGTTGCCGGCGATCGTGAGCGCAGCCGAACCGCCTTTGACATACATCGCCCAGTCGCCGGCCCGATGGATGCGGCTGCCGACCACATGGCCGAACTGCACGGCCACGAAGTCGATCGCGTTGTCGGTGGCGCCCGAGATGTCGCAGTTCTCCACGTAGACGTATTGGCATTGATTCGCCTTGAACGTCTCTTGTGGGGCCGCATAGGCGGCGATGTCGCCGGTGCCGCGGATGGTGGTGTTGCGAACGAGCACGTGGCTGCAGGCTTCGAGGTGGAGCACGTCGCCACCACCGGCCGTGAGCGTGAGGCCCTCGAGTACGAGGTGGCGGCAGTCGAACACGTTCATGTTGGGCAGCGTGACGGTGCCACGGCCGTCGGCCGCGTGGATCATGATCGGCGCCGTGGCCGTGCCGTGCCGCCGCTCCCAGTAGTTCGGGACGAGTGGCTCGCCATAGGTGCCGGCGACGAGATTGATCCGCACGCCCCGAGAGAGCGGCGTGCCGACGGGGATGCGCCGCCAGGCCTCGCTCACGGTGTGGACCGCGTCACCCCGCGAACCTCCGCTCCGGGTGTCGTTGCCGGCAGCCGGATCGACCCAGATCTCCAGGAAGTCGGGACTGCCGATGTCGTAGGTCGGTAGCGATTCGGGAGCCGCGAGGGCGAGCCGCAACTCGCAGCGTTCGATCACGAGGGGCTCGGGCCGCGGACGGCGGTTCGTCCGGGGGCCTGCGAAGAACGGCAGCGTCATGCGTCACCTCCGCGCAGCCGGCGATCATTCAGCGTGATCGGCAACTAGCGACTGACGAGTGCTCCTGCCCCTGCGGCCGAATTCTACGCAGGTGGTCAAGCCGAGGAGAAATTACAGCCCGAAGAGGATGACGAGGAGCGCGGTGGCACCCACCGCAAGCAGTGCGTAGCCCATGAGCCGCGCGATCGCCGGACGGTCGGCGTAGCGGTAGTTCTTGTCGAGAATCGCCTTGAGCATGTAACGGTGTTCCCAGATGCCCGCCAGCGTGGCGGCCATGCCGAGTGCGATCAGCGTCGCGCCGGCGGCCCGCGTCTTGAGTGGCGAGAAGCCGACCAGCTTCCCGTCGAGGCCCACGGCGGCCTGGCCGATCTGTTCGATACCGAATCCGAGCGAGATCATCGCCAGGCTGGTGCGGATCCAGGCCAGGAGCGTGCGATCGGCCGCCTCGCGGTTTCGCTCGCGGGCGAGTTCGTTCGTGAGCGAGAACGGTTCTTCGGAAACGGGATCGGCCATACCTCGAGAGTCTACCGCGCCGTGCGGGGCGTGGGACGAAAGACCCGGCGGTGTTTTTCGCCGTCATGATCGAGCGTGGCGGCCATCGCCCTCTTGTTCACTATGATCATGTTCACGTCCCGCTGCTTCTCGAGACAGCGGCCAGACGGCTCTGCTCGTCGTAGTCAATCGCCACATCTCCGGACCCTAAGCATTATGGTTCGCCTGCACCACGGACAGGATGGTCCGCGTGACGCGCATCGAGGGCTGCCGCACAAACCCTGCGCCGTCTGTGGCCGGCCGTTCGCCTGGCGGAAGAAATGGGAACGGTGCTGGGAGCAGGTTCGCTACTGCAGCGACCGCTGCCGCATGCAGCGTAGGACCTCCTCATGAGAGCGGTCTCGCGGAACGACGTGCGGGAGATCGACCGCCGGGCGATCGAGGAGTTCGGCCTGCCCGGCATCGTGCTCATGGAAAACGCCGGCCGCGGCGCCGCCGAGCTGCTGCATGCGATCGCCCCGCGGGCGACGGTCGCGATCGTCTGTGGCCGGGGCAACAATGGCGGCGACGGCTTCGTGATCGCCCGGCACCTCGAGAATCATGGCCACGCGGTGCGGCTGCTCCTGGCCTGCGATCCCGCCGAGTGCCGCGGTGACGCCGCCATCGCCTGGCGGGTCGCGGACAAGGCGGGCTTGCCGGCGACGACCCTGGCCGACGGCTCCCGCGAACGGTGGGAGCAGGCCCTCGCCGGCTCCGACTGGATCGTCGATGCGCTGCTCGGCACCGGGGCGACGGGGCCGCCACGAGGCACGATCGCGACGGCGATCGAGGCGGTGAACGCCGTGGCGTCCCGGAATCATGCCGGCGTCTTCGCGGTGGACGTGCCCTCGGGGCTCGACTGCGACACCGGCACGGCGGCCGGCGTGCATGTGCGGGCCGACGTCACCGCGACGTTCGTGGCCAGGAAAACGGGGTTCGACGCGCCCGCGGCCGCTTCGTCGCTCGGGGTCGTCCATGTCGTCGGCATCGGCGCCCCGCGGGCGCTGCTGGCCGCCTTCGGCATCGCGTGATTCCGCCGGCCAGTCGTGGCACGTGCGGAATCGTCGGACGGATGCAAGGGATGCCCGCGATCCGCCCCCTGGTCGTGCCGTGGTGGCGGCCTCGCGCAAGGACATCTATGCTGCGGCGATGAAGTGGCGTGTCGTCCGAGCCCTGCTCTTGTGCTGGCTGGTGCCGCTGGGCGCATTCATGTCGGCGGCGGAGCCGCTCTCACCTGGCCGCCTCGTCATGCAGAGACTCGACGGCGCGGTGGTTCCCTTCGCCGACCTGCTCGGATTCGAAGGCCAGGCCGTCTGCTTCGCGTTTCTCCATCCCGCCTGCCCCCTCGCGCAAGAATACGGCCCGTGCTGGGGAAGTTGGCGACGGAGTTCGCCGACGAGCGGATCCGTTTCGTGGGCGTCGTCTGCGAGTGCGACGACCCCGCCGAGGTCGAGGCCTATCGCACGACGTTCGGCCTGACGTTTCCCTTCCATCTCGACACCGGATTCAGGCTTGCCGAGGCACTCGATGCGACCGTCACGCCCGAGGTGGTGCTCGTGGACCGCGACCGCCGCATCCGCTACCAGGGCCGGATCGACGACCGCTACAAGATCCGCGGCGTCATGACGCCAGGCGATGCCGAGCCGGAGCTCTCGAACGCGATTCGTGACCTGCTTGCCGGCCGTGAGATCCGCGAGCCGCGGACCAAGGCCGCCGGCTGCCCGCTCGACCGGCCGGAGCGGCCCGTCGCCCAAGCGGCCGCCGCGGCCCCGCACGCGCCGACGTTCTTCAAGGACGTCCTGCCGTTCCTCCACAACCAGTGCCAGAAGTGCCATAGCCCGAACCAGGCCGGCCCGTTCAATCTGCTCACCTACGACGACGCCATCGAGTGGGCGGAAGTCGCCATCGAGGAGATCGAGGCCCGGCGCATGCCACAGGCGCAGATCGAAAGCGATCTCGACTACCAGTGGACGAAGCCGCCGACCGCGGCGGAGCTGGCGATGCTGCGGGAGTGGGTCGCCGCCGGCAAGCCCAAGGGAAATGCCGCCGACACGCCGCAGCTCGCACCGCTGCCCGACTACTCGGCCTTCCAGGAGGATCTCGGCCCCCCCGACATCATCCTCGAGCAGCCGGAGCCGACGCAGATCGGCGCTCACGGCGACGACATCTACCGCCACCTCGTGTTTCCGCTGAACCGGCCCGAGGACCTGCGGCTGCGGGCGATCCAGTTTCTGCCCGGGAATCGCCGCGTCGTGCATCACGCCCTCACCGGCCACCTGCCGCGGGAGACGGCGGAGGAGGCCGTTCGGGATCATGGCGGCCGCGACGGCTTCAGCCATCCCGACGACCGGGCCGGTGGCTTTTGGGAGCCCCACGGCATCGGGTTCCGGGTGCCGCCCATCCGTGATGACGGACAGCCGCGGGCCGCGTTCATGAGTGGCTTCGTGCCGGGGGTTCGGGCCACGGTCGCCCCCGCCGATGCGGCGATCGTCATTCCGGCGGGCTGCGATGTCGTGGTGCAGGGGCATTATGTCCGCACCGGGAAACTGGAAACCGATTCCAGTCGCATCGGCATCTGGCTCGACAGGCAGCAGCCGCGCAAGGTGATGAACATGATCTATGTCAACGGCGATTTCGCCGTCGTCCCGCAGGGCGTCACCGACTTCCGCGTCCGCGGCAGCTGGACGCTTCCAAAGGACGCCGACATGGTGGGTGTCGTGCCGCACACGCACCAGCTCGCCCGGTGGCTCGAGATCAGGGCTCACCTGCCGGGCGAGCAGCAGCCGCTGCTGGTCCTGCGGGTGCCGCAGTGGGACTACAACTGGCAGTCGTCCTACGACCTCGTGACACCCCGCCGGTTTCCGGCCGGCACGCGGTTCGAG
>Ga0315906_10000425_pt1 | contig 67635 bp, 56 predicted proteins | sample LakEriMetagenome_4_FD_203526 | JGI IMG/M metagenome (GOLD analysis project Ga0315906, IMG submission 203526) | Freshwater fungal communities from buoy surface, Lake Erie, Ohio, United States - Buoy 2 MA122 | ecosystem: Environmental > Aquatic > Freshwater > Lake > Lake biofilm | place: USA... | reverse complement strand
GCCCTCATAGGCGCGAATCACTCTTTCGTAACGTTTCAGATTCATATCATTCAGCGAAATGGTCTGACCTTTCGCAGGAATATAAAGCGGTCCGTAATTATCGATCGTCCATTTACCATAGACCGTATCATAAGGGAAGATATAGTCACCGCCTACATACACACTGTCTCTTGGATAGGTATAATTCACCGGTGTAAGAGATTTTACAAAAGATAATTTACTGAATACCGCCACCTGGTCTTTGGTGAGAAAGACTTCATACAGACTGTCCCCTACTTTTCTGATCTCACCTGCTGATTCACGGATACCATAGTCTTCCCTGATCTGATCAAGATCAAGCATATCCGTATTGGTTTCCATCACATAATTTGTTTCAGCACCTGCAGGAATATCATTCAGTTTACCATTGATATACACTACCCCGTTTCTGATTTCCAGCGTATCACCGGCAATGGCCACACAACGTTTAATGAAGTTCTCTCTTTTATCCACCGGACGGGTAATGATGATATCTCCGAAAGCATCCCATACTCGCTCGCGGTCCCCTTTCGCCTGACGAAGTACTTCATAGTACGTGACTTTCGAACCGTAGTTCTCTTCATCGTTGATGACCGTATCACCAACAGGTAAATTGAACACAACCACATCATTTCTTTTTACAGGGGACGCAAAAATTCGTTTGTAAGGTAATTGTATCCATTCCAGATAGGATTTACCCTGGAAAATCGGCATGGTGTGATGCACAAAAGGGAATGCCAGTGGGGTATTGGGAATACGCGGACCATAACTCAGTTTGCTGACAAAAAGGAAATCATTCACCATCAAGGAACGTTCCATAGATGGTGTGGGGATAGTATATGCTTCAAAGACAAAGGTGCGGATGATCGTAGCAGCTACGATAGCAAATACCGCCGCATCCACCCATTCGCGGAAAGACGATTTTTTATAATTCTTTACGGCATCCACTCCTATAAAACGAGTATCACCGGAAACCCCAAGAAAAGGAAGATAGGCAAAGGGAAGAAAGACAACCAACGCATGTTCCCATAATGAAAACTTCCCGAAATGTTTGACAAAATCGATCGTGAGAGAGATCGTGATAAACTGACCGGCAATGGGGATTAGCTGCAACCAAAACCAAATCTTTTTCATTTGCATGATGCGCACCATCTCCCATGTATTGTAAAAAGGCACCAACGCCTTCCAGGGCGTTAAGCCAGCTTTTTCAAATAACTTATACAATCCGATATGAAATCCGATCGTTGCAACGATAAAAATGGTCCATCCCATATAGAGAATATTGAGTGTCAGCAAAAATAAGGGTTAGTCTTAGGAAAGTTAGAAGTTAAAAGTTAAAAGTTGACAGACTATTGATACCAGACAACCGTTAACAGACAACTGATATATTTCACTCAAACAAAGTCCCCTGTGGTCCCGCGGGCTCTTCCTTGATCCATTCCATCTCAATGGTTTTGGCATAGTCTGTGAGCTTCGCACCAACCGCTTTCCAACCCATCACTTCAGCCACTTTGGCGAGCTTGATCTTCGCTTTTCTGACCTGTGCCCCCTTGCCACTTTGCATGGCCAGTACCGGCTCTGCATCGGTCGTCACAGCTTCTACATAGTTGCCCTCCCCTTCCTTGATGAAGAAGAATTTATTTTTCAGTGTCGATGTTTCAATTTTAAAGCGCTTGACATTATACTGATACTTATCCTTATCCAGATAAACCGCCGTAATGATCTTTTCCGGATCATATTTTTCGATCATCAATACATTCTCCGGATCAAATCGCTGCGTCAGCTCCTGATCCGTGATCTCATAGTTGCCATCTTTATAAATAACCAGTATTTTATCTTCCGCTTCAAAGCTGCCGAGCAACATCCCTTTCTCTTCCGTATTCAGTCTTCCGAATTTATCATCAAACCACATCTTCTTGCCACTGAGTGTTGCTTTCCCTTTATCTTTAAACTTCACTGCACGAATGGGATATTTTGTCACCTGATTACCCATACTGCTTCTGCCCTTGATATCCATCTCTTCAAAATAAAAATCTAATTCTTTTATACGGGCGCTGCAATTGGGGCTGAGCGTAATCTTAACCACTTCGGCTTCGCCGTTTGGATTGACAGAAAAATAATGCACTTTACTCTTATCATCTCCTTTGGTGAGATCGTATTCTTTCTCTCTGGTTACACCCGTTACATTGAACCGTTTGGCATAACTGATACCCGATTTCCCATCGAGATAGATCATATTATATGTTGTACGCTCATCATTCTTCTGAAAGACGGCTGCATGTATGATGTCTTTGCCGATGTATGTCTTTTCTCCAACTTTACATACTTTCAAAAGACCTCTCTTGGTAAATACGATGATATCATCAAACTCACTGCAATCGAAGAGATATTCATCTTTTTTAATGGATGTGCCAATAAAGCCATCTTCTCTGTTGACATAAAGTTTCGTATTGGCTATAGCCACCTGTTTCACCTGAATGGTTTCAAAGGGCTTGATCTCTGTTTTACGCTCTCTGCCTTTACCATATTTTTTCAGCAGATTCTCGTAATAGGCAACCGCATACTCCACCAAGTGCTCCAGATCATTCTGTACTTGTTTGATATCCGCTTCCAACCCTTTGATCTGTTCAATTAACTCATCAATATCCAGCTTGTAAATACGACGAACCGGTTTTTCAGTCAGTTTCAGAATATCTTCTCGGGTGATCTCTCTGCGAAGTTGTTTTTTGAAAGGGACGAAGGCTTTATCGATCGCCTCGATGACTTTATCCCATGTTTCATGTTTCTTTTCCAGCTCTTTATAGATCTTCTCTTCAAAAAATATTTTTTCGAGCGACGTGTAATGCCATTTCTCCTGCAATTCACCCAATCTGATCTCCAGTTCTTTTCTGAGTAATTCTTTCGTTTGCTGGGCAGAATAACTCAGCAATTCATGCACACCGACAAAACGGGGTTTATTATCGATAATAACACAGGCATTGGGTGAAATCGATACTTCACAGTCTGTAAATGCGTAAAGAGCATCAATGGTAATATCAGGTGAAATACCCGGTGCCAGATCGATCTGCACTTCAACATCGGCGGCTGTATTATCCGTCACTTTTTTGATCTTGATCTTTCCCTGATCATTCGCTTTCACAATGCTCTCCATCAATTGTGTAGTAGTTACACCATAAGGAACATCCCGGATGATCAGTGTCTTTTTATCCAGTTCCTCAATACGAGCTCTGACGCGTACTTTACCGCCGCGTTTTCCTTCATTATACAGATTCACATCGATCATCCCTCCCGTCTGAAAATCGGGGAGTATCTCAAATTTCTTTCCTTTTAAACTTTTGATGGATGCTTCAATGAGTTCACAAAAATTATGCGGCAGAATTTTAGTTGATAAGCCAACGGCGATCCCATCGGCACCCTGTGCCAACAATAACGGGAACTTCATTGGCAGCGTTACGGGCTCATTCTTCCTGCCGTCATAGCTTAATTGCCATTCAGTGGTCTTGGCGTTAAAAGCCACCTCAAGTGCAAACTTTGACAAACGTGCTTCTATGTAACGAGCAGCGGCCGCATCATCACCCGTACGCACATCTCCCCAGTTACCCTGCGTGTCAATCAACAAATCTTTTTGTCCAAGATTGACCAATGCATCACCGATACTTGCATCACCATGCGGATGATACTGCATCGCCTGACCAATGATGTTCGCCACTTTGTTATAACGACCATCATCCATTTCCTTCATCGCATGCAGGATTCTTCGCTGTACCGGTTTTAATCCGTCTTCAACAGCCGGCACCGCTCTTTCCAGTATCACATAAGAAGCATAATCCAGAAACCAGTTTTTATACTGACCCTGGAGGCCGCTCTCCTGTTCCAGGAAGCCATCATTTTTTTTCGTAACACTCATATCAAAAGTTCATTTTTTCATTAAGGTTGTTGCTCAAACAATACACCGGATTTTTTCTTGACTTCAAAATCTTTCATGTTTTTGACCGTTCCCTGCACTTCATACATTTCCGTCTGCAGCAACAACTTTAATCGCCACAACATAAACGCATCACCGGTAGTTTGTTTGCTTTTCTGTAAAAACTGATGGATGATCTTGCCGGCCTTTTGCCAGTCGTCAGTAATACACTTTTTCAGCTCCGCATCATAGTAAGTCTCAGCGTGAAGGGAAAGTTTTTTACCTCCTTCCAGAATACGTACGGTACGTTCATCCTGACAGATCTTTGACCATTCATCGGGATCGACTTCAAATTCGCTCGGTGTGATGACACGAGCCAGTCTTTTTGCTTTCAACAGTTCCTTGGGTAGTATCTGACTGATCCATTCGGGATAGAAGATCTGACCTTTATCATTGATAAAAGGCAGATTATTTAAAAACACTACAAAGACCCTTCCCTGATAAGATTTAAGCTGCGACATCAACCAGTAATACCCGCATACATCGTGCTTGTTCTGCGCCATCCAAATCCAGCATGTTGCCTCTTCATGACTGTCCAGATAAGAAATAATTTGGTTCAATACAGCCGCATCATCCACGGTATTTTTATCCATGATATGCTGATGATCGCCCCCTTCCAATACTGACCGCCACCAGTTTTTTCTGGCCGCCGCTCCATCTTCCGTATAGATGTCTGTGAGAGGTCCTACTGCATAATCATCTCGCACTAAAAGAATATCTCCGGCGAGTGATTCGTCCATGTCAATACACTGTTTCAGGATTTGAATGTCAGGTTCGTTGAATAGAATATGTGTCATAAAATCATCCAGATTATAAATTTATTAATAAACGCTACAATAAGATATCCTCCCCCTAAGTCCCCCTCCAGGAGGGGGATATAACAAGTCATACTGTGCGTTGGCAAGGCAAAACGCGCGGAGCGTTCGGCTTTGCCTTGATTTTTCTTTGATTCCTTTCTTTGTATCAAGACAAAGAAAGGAATAATAATTATTAGAATTGGCAGTATTTCGATTTCTGATTGCAATCATGAAAACTGAATAAACTTTCAATCGTTTAAAAAATTAATTCCCATTAACCTCTTCAACCAAATCCACCTCCACTTTCAAATTTCCGATTATAAACTCCTGCCTGTCGGGTGTGTTCTTACCCATGTAATATTCCAGTATTTGCTGGATATGTGTTTCGGGTAATAACATCACAGGCTCCTTACGCATTTCAGATCCGATGAAGCGGGCAAATTCATCCGGACTGATCTCACCCAATCCTTTAAAGCGGGTGATCTCCGGTTTACTGCCCAGTTTTTTTACTGCTGCTTGTTTTTCTGTTTCGTCATAACAATAAATGGTTTCTTGTTTATTACGCACCCGGAACAAAGGAGTTTCCAGAATATAGACATGTCCGTTTTTCACCAGATCGGGGAAGAACTGTAGAAAGAATGTCATCAGCAGCAAACGGATATGCATCCCGTCCACATCGGCATCAGTAGCGATCACGATATTGTTGTAACGAAGATTTTCATAACCATCTTCAATATTCAAGGCATGCTGCAGCAGATTGAACTCTTCATTTTCATAGACTACTTTTTTGGTCAGCCCGTAACAGTTGAGCGGCTTACCGCGCAAACTGAATACGGCTTGTGTTTCCACATTCCTGGCTTTGGTGATCGATCCGCTGGCACTGTCCCCTTCCGTGATAAAGAGCGTACTTTCATTTTGTTTTTGCAGGATCGTTTCCTTGTCTTTTCCGCTCACGGCCTCATTGTAATGAAAGCGGCAGTCGCGCAGTTTCTTATTATGCAGGTTGGCTTTTTTGGCACGTTCGTTCGCTAATTTCTTAATACCTGCCAGCTCTTTTCTTTCGCGTTCATTCTGTTCAATTCGTTTTTTGAGCGCTTCCGCAACCGCCGGATTTTTATGCAGAAAGAGATCCAGATCCCTGCTCAGAAAATCACTCACAAAATTCTTCATTGTCGGGCCGCCTTCGGCAACACTGGCAGATCCTAATTTGGTTTTCGTCTGACTTTCAAACACCGGCTCCTGGACGCGCACAGAAACAGCCGCACAAATACTCCCGCGGATATCCGTTGCGTCGTAATCTTTTTTATAAAAATCACGGATGGTTTTCACATAGGCTTCCCTGAATGCGGCGAGATGCGTACCGCCCTGTGTGGTAAACTGACCGTTCACAAAAGAATAATATTCTTCGCCATACTGATTCTCGTGCGTGATAGCTACTTCAATGTCATCTCCGATCAGGTGAATGATCGGATACCTTAATTCATCCTCATTGGTCTTGCGCTGCAGGAGATCCAGTAATCCATTTTTTGAGATATATTTTTTTCCGTTGAGCAGGATGGATAAACCGGCATTCAGATAGCAGTAATTCCAGATCTGATTTTCAATGTACTCATAGAGGAAATGATAATTCTTAAAGACTGTATCATCCGGCGTAAACTGAACCTGCGTACCATTCGATTCCGTTGATTTAATTTCTTTGGTTTCATTCTTCAGCACCCCTTTTTCAAATTCCGCTGATTTTTCTTTTCCGTCGCGATAAGCCGTTACTTTAAAATAATTACTCAACGCATTGACGGCTTTCGTACCCACCCCGTTCAAACCAACAGCCTTCTGGAATACATTACTGTCATATTTAGCGCCCGTATTGATCTTGCTCACCACATCTACCAGCTTGCCGAGCGGTATGCCTCGGCCATAGTCACGAACCATGACGCTTCCCTTTTCGATGGTAATCTCGATTTGTTTACCATAGCCCATCGTATGTTCATCGATACAGTTATCGATCACTTCCTTGAGCAACACATAAATGCCATCATCCGGACTGCTGCCGTCACCCAGCTTACCGATATACATACCCGGTCTTAACCGGATATGTTCTCTCCACTCGAGGGTCTTGATCGAGTCTTCATTATAATCAAGTGCTTGCTTTTTTTCAGCTGCCATACGTATTGTGTTGTTTCAAACGGGCAAATATACCGATGCATGCGCCCCTCTCAAACTGAAATATTGTTCACATAGCTGTGAATAATTTGGGTTGCTCAAAATAATTCTGCAATTTCGCAGAGTAAAAATTTTCAGATATGGACGGAAAAATCTATACGCTTCTTACCATTTTTATCGTATTTTTCATGACGGCTGTTTCTATGTCGCTGTTTCCCGGAGCACAAAAAGTTTTAACGGCCATCCTCTTCGGAGGTACCGGCATTGCTATTTTTCTGGGTGCGTTTCTGATCTGGGTATTGGGTCAGAAAGAGGAGCAGTAAAGGTGATTTAAACATTATACTACTTAACCATCAGGCATGAATAAGATTTTGTTAATGCTGTTTTTCATTCTCATCTCCCACGGGAACGCCTCTGCGCAACTATTTAAAAAGAAGGATAAAAAAGAAAAAGGCAAACTCGAAAATCTCTCTCCGCAGGCACAGCATGATGCTTATGTTCAGATGGCAAACAATCAGAAATTATTGGGTTGGTTCGCGCTGGGTTTGGGAAGCTCCATGATATTGGGCGGTGCGGCTAAAATGACATCGAATAGTTTTAAAGATGTTTCTAAAACAGATATTCGTCTTCTTTGGTTACCGACAGTGGGTATATTAACAACCGTCGGCAGTTATTTCATTGTAAAAAACTCCAAAGAAAAACGAAAAAAAGCCGCGGTGATTCTGGAAAAGGAATCCGCACAGCTGGGTCATCCGCAGCATGTTCCCCACTGCTATCCATCAGTAGGCATTCGTATTTCAATTGACTGATTGATTGCTGCTCTATTCTCCGTGCCGTCGTGACGCCGCCTCGCTACATATGTAAGGAAATTCATCTATAACTCCTGCTGACATTCTGTCATTATTGATTCTGTTTTCGTAGATTTGCAGACAGAACTGAAGTGAAAATGATAGAGCCATTACATGATATCAGCACCCATGACGAACGTCGTCAGGGCGAAGCTTATTCTCCGCAAGAGATCGAATCAATCGCCTATTCAGGCAAATTCTATATTGAGAGTTATGGCTGTCAGATGAATTTCAGTGACAGCGAAATTGTAGCGAGCATACTTAATAAAGCCGGACTGGGTGCCACGCGCAATCATGAGGAGGCCGATCTCGTTTTACTGAATACATGCAGCATTCGGGAAAAAGCCGAACAGACCATACGTAAAAGACTGCAGGATCTTCGTAAAAGCAAGGCCTCTAATCCGGGTATGCTGATCGGTATTTTGGGTTGTATGGCCGAACGCCTTAAATCGAAATTACTGGAAGAAGAAAAACTGGTAGATCTCGTGGTAGGTCCGGATGCCTACCGAAGCTTGCCTGCATTGATCGAAACGGCTAACGGAGGGCAAAAAGCCGTCAATGTATTATTAAGCCGCGAAGAAACCTATTCGGATATCTCTCCTGTGCGGCTGGACAGCAACGGTATAACAGCTTTTCTTTCCATCATGAGAGGATGCAATAATATGTGCAGCTTCTGTGTGGTACCCTTTACCCGCGGAAGAGAACGCAGTCGTGATCCGTTTTCGATTGAGGCAGAGGCGCGTGATCTTTTTGAAAGAGGTTTTCGGGAAGTAACGCTGCTTGGGCAAAATGTAGACAGTTACCGGTGGTATCATCCCGAAACCAACGAAACAGTGAGCTTTGCTGATCTGCTGGAAAGAGTAGCCCTGATCCATCCCGATCTGAGGGTTCGGTTCTCCACCTCCCACCCGAAAGATATTACGGATGAAGTGCTATTTACGATGGCGAAATATGACAACATCTGCAATTACATTCATCTGCCTGTACAAAGCGGCAATACACGTATTTTACAGTTAATGAACCGCACCTATACCCGCGAATGGTACATGGCCAAAGTAGACCGCATCCGCGAGATCATCCCCGACTGCGGCATCAGTTCCGATATTATCGCGGGATTTTGTACAGAAACGGAACAAGAACATGCCGATACACTGAGCATCATGGAATATAGCAAATATGACATGAGCTACATGTTTTTCTACAGTGAGCGACCGGGCACCCTGGCTGCTAAGCGATATCAGGATGATATTCCGGAGGATGTTAAGAAAAGAAGACTGCAGGAAATTGTGGAAAAACAAAATCAGCTCTCCAAGGAAAGTTATCGGAAAGATATTGGCAAAACCTATCGTGTGCTGATCGAAGGCGATAGCAAGCGAAGCAAAGACGACTGGATGGGTCGAAACTCACAGAATAAAGTGGTGGTATTTCCGAAAGAAGGAAACTCATTTAAAAAAGGTGATTATGCCATGGTAGAAATTGATCATTCCACGCAGGCCACTTTAATCGGAAAAGCTGTTTAAAATCGATGAATAAAACATTATGGAGTTACAAAGTATCAAGAATCGGTTTGGCATCATCGGCAACTCACCTGCCCTCAATCATGCATTGAGTGTAGCCGTGCAGGTGGCCGCCACTGATCTCACCGTACTGATCAACGGAGAAAGCGGCGTGGGTAAAGAAGTTTTTTCTCAGATTATTCATTCTCTTTCTGCCCGCAAACATAATCCCTTCATTGCTGTCAACTGTGGGGCGATTCCTGAAGGCACGATCGACTCAGAGTTATTCGGACATGAAAAAGGAGCTTTTACCGGAGCCGTTGATTCAAGGAAAGGATATTTTGAAACCGTGAATGGCGGCACGATATTTCTCGATGAAATTGCTGAAATGCCGCTGGGTACGCAGGCACGTTTACTGCGCGTACTGGAGACCGGTGAATTCATTCGTGTGGGATCATCCAAAGTACAAAAGACGGATGTGCGAGTAATTGCCGCGACCAATAAAGAATTACTGGAGTCCACCCAGCAAAATAAATTCCGCCAGGATTTGTATTATCGTTTAAATACTGTTCCTATCCGTGTACCCGCTTTACGTGATCGGCAGGAAGACATCCCCTTATTGTTTAGAAAATTCGCCTCTGATTTTGCCGAACGATACAAGACAACGCCTGTCATACTGGATGATGAAGCGCGACAAATGCTGATCCATTATCCATTTCCCGGCAATGTTCGGGAACTTAAAAATCTGGCCGAACAAATCTCCGTGTTGTCAACCAGCAAAGTCATTACTTCGAAAGAACTTCAACCCTTTTTACCCGATAAAACTATCAATCGCTTACCGATGCTGGCAACGATACAACACAACGGAACGCTAGGCGGTGGACCGGAATTTGCCAGTGAGCGGGAGATATTATACAAGCTTTTTTTTGACATGAAAAAAGATGTCACCGAGCTCAAAAAAATGTTTCTGGAAGTATTGCAGCATGGCACTTCATCTGTACCGATGCCGCAAACAGGTTTTTTTAAGGAAGCACTGGATACCGAGTCGGGTTCATATGATCTTCAACCAACGGTAGTGCCTGTTGCACAGACTCAGCCGGTCCTCATTACAAAAAACGATATACAGGAACCCATTGAAGTAGAAGAAAGCCTGAACATTCTGGATAAAGAAAAAGAACTGATCATCAAAGCGCTCAAAAAACATAAAGGGAAAAGAAAAGATGCTGCTACCGATCTGGGCATCAGTGAGCGTACTTTGTACCGTAAATTAAAAGAATACGATCTGGAAGATCTCTAAGCTACTCAACATGGCGCATATCCGACTTTATAAAGCATTCATTTTTCTGACGTTCATCCTGCCGTTAAGCGGCTGTTATTCATTTAAAGATGTATCGATACCGCCGGAGGTAAAGACCGTCAAGATCATATATTTTGACAACAAAGCCAGGCTGGTCAATCCGCAACTAAGTCAGCGACTCACCGACAGAGTACGTCAAAAAATCATTAACCAGACAAGATTGTCGCAGACCAACAGCGATGAGGCGCATTATGTAATCAGAGGGTATATTTCGGATTATTATGTAACGACGTCGGGTATTTCAGGGCAGCGTGCTGCTACGAACCGACTCAATGTGGGCATCAAACTCATTTTCAAAAACAACCTGGACAATAAGAAAAATTTCGAGGCCGATCTCAGCCGGAATTTTGATTTCGATGCGGCCGTGCCTTTGCAGCAGGCAGAGGGCCAGCTGACCGATCTGATTGTGCAAAATTTTACGGATGAGATTTTTAACCGTATCTTTTCAAACTGGTAACTTAAATACCATGCCAAGTATTCAAACAGATATCATTCATGCATACCTAAGTACCGGAGAATCTTCGGGAGAAGCAACCGGGCAGGCACTGGAATTACTGACACAGCAATATCCATGGTTTGAAGGCGGACAGGTTCTCTATGCCTTATGGAAAAATCAAAGCAGACAACCGGATGCCGAAGCTCAATTGAACAAAGCACAACTCTTCATGACTAATCCCTTGCGATTGAACCGCTTGGTTGTTGAACCGGAGAAAAAAAATATTCCGGAGCCTGTTGTAGCTATTCATACAGAAGAAATTCCCACTCAACCAATCGAAACAGAAGGCACAACGCCATCATCTCCAAAACCTGAAGAAAAAGAGCCAGACCAGCTGGCTTTCGAACCATTATATACGGTTGATTATTTTGCATCTCAAGGTATCCGTTTGCAACAGGAACAGCTTGGAACAGACAGCTTGAGCAAGCAGGTGAAAACCTTTACGCAATGGCTGCAGAGCATGAAAAAGATCTACCATACCGCTCAGCTGGAAACACCCAAAACAGAAGATAAAACTATCAGCCACCTGGCTGATGCCAGCAATGAAGCAGAAGAAATCCTGACAGAAACCATGGCCGAAGTGCTCCTTCAGCAGGGAAAAAAGACGCAGGCCATTAGAATATTCGAGAAATTAAGTTTGCTTCATCCCGAAAAAAGCCATTATTTTGCATCCCGTATTTCAGCATTAAAATAAATTAATATGACCTTATTATTCATCATATTGCTCTTAATAGCCAGTTTATTACTCGGCTTTGTGGTATTGGTACAAAATCCCAAAGGAGGCGGCTTGAGCGGCACGATCGCCGGCTTCAATAATCAGTTCATGGGCGTGAAACAAACTACCGATGTACTGGAAAAAGGAACGTGGATCTTTGCAGCACTGGTAGGTGTATTATGCTTATTATCCTCTTTGTTCATTTCCAAAACAACCACGGTCAATAGTAAAGGCTCCATTGAGCAGGTTCCGGTAAAATCACCGGTTAACAGCAAACCCGCTCAGCAACCAAATACGACGCCCGCACCGATTGCACCACCTGCCGGAAATCCATAAGTTAATTGTGCATAAATCATTTTAAAATCCTGCCAATGGCGGGATTTTTTTTAGTTTATTTATATTCATAAAGCGCATCAAGCATGATAAGAAAAATCATTGTCTTCATCCTGATTATAATCCTTTTCCTTACTGGCTGGCTAATCATGAGTCCGAGTACCAGTTTTCAGGATAACCGTATTTTCATTTATATACATACCGGTAAAACCGAGAAAGAAGATGTGTTAACGGCTTTAAGGAGCAACCACCAGCTCAATCGAATTTGGATGATTGAATGGGTGGGAGACCTGATAGGATTATGGTCGGATATCCGGCCGGGTAAATATGAAATAAAAAAAGGAGCGGGTGTTTTAACAATCATCCGCATGCTTCGGAATCATCAGCAGACACCGGTCAATCTGGTCATCACCAAACTCCGCATCCCGCAACAACTGGCTTCACTCATCGGGAAAAAATTCGAATGTGATTCTGCCTCATTTATGGTATATGCCAACGAGCAAAAGAATCTTGAGTCTTACGAAGTGAATGATGACATCTTATTATTCATCGTGCATCCCAATACCTATACCTATTACTGGAATGCCGATCCTGAAACGATCATCAACAAACTATATGAATATCATCAGCGTTTCTGGAATGAAGATCGAAAAGCAAAGGCAGCACAACTTGGGTTAACTCCTCTGCAAGTAACGGCTCTTGCATCCATCGTAGAAGAAGAAACACTGGTAAATGAAGAAAAACCCATCATCGCGAAAGTATATCTGAATCGGCTGAAAAAAGATATGGCGCTTGGCGCTGATCCGACCGTCAAATTTGCAACGGGTGATTTTACACTGAGGCGCATCCTCCTCAAACATATTAAAGAAACGGCTCAGTCGCCCTATAATACATACATGAACAAGGGATTACCACCAGGACCGATCTGCACGCCGCAGGACGCCACTATTGATGCGGTGCTGAATCCGGATCAAAATGACTATTTGTTTTTTTGTGCAGCACCAGGATTTACCGGAAGACATTATTTCGCCAAAACCGATCAGGAACACGTGAAGAATGCACGTATTTATCAGCAGTGGCTGAATGAACAGGGTATTCGCTGATAAAAATGCGTTAACTTAGAAAAATACATGCGGGAAAAAGTCAGACAACTACACGAAAGCATACTCCGTAAACTCATCCGTCGCGGTAAGAAAATTGTTTTACCCGGTTTTGAAGGAGTACCCTTATATGATGTGGTCAGTTTCTTTATCAAAAAAGTAAATACGGTTGGACTTAATGAACGGGCGGCTGCTATTTCCTTTAATTTTTTCATGGCCATCCCTCCTGCTTGTATCTTTTTATTTTCGCTGGTTCCGCTGATGCCCTGGGCAAATGACTTCTCCATGGAGATCATGCAGGTGGTGAATGATATCACACCTGATAAGGATGCCCGAAAAGCTGTGAGAGATTTTCTTGACGACTTTTTTGGAAGACCAAGAAACAGTCTGCTTTCCATTGGTTTTCTGATAGCTATTTTCTATTCTTCCAGTGCCATGCTTGGCATTATTCACAGTTTCAATCGTTCCATTCACGAGAAAGAAGCAAAAGGTTTTTTTGCATACCGCTGGAAAGCCATAAAACTGACCTTCATGATCATGCTGCTTTTTATTGCAAGTATGCTGATACTGATGACGCAGGGTGCCATGTTCGAATGGATCATGCAGTGGTTGCATATTGGCAACAAATTCACGCAAATACTGATTGGCTTACTTCGTTGGGTAGTGGTATTCGGGCTATTCTTTTACAGTATTGCCTTTATATACCGTCATGCTCCTATGGTGGAGAAGAAATGGAAACTCATATCTCCCGGTTCCATCGTGGCCTGTTCGCTGATGATCTTACTGACATCTGTTTTTTCGATTTGGATCAATCAGTTTGGCGGATATAATAAAATTTATGGTTCTATCGGTACCATCATGATGATCATGGTACTGATTTACATGAACAGCCTGCTATTGCTCATCGGTTTTGAGTTGAATGTCAGTATCAAATCATTGAAAATAAAAGCAGGTGAACGGGAAGTTTAAGAGGGCTGATTCAGCGACCACTCATCCCACAGTTCTGTATAATGACTTGGTGAGAGACGGGACTCCTTGTAATGACCGGCTTTTTCTTTCTGACGATAAGCTTCATACAAACTAACCGCACAAGCCACGGAAATATTGAGCGAACGGATCATACCTACCTGGGGAATCAGAAAATTACCATCCGATAATAAACGTGTCTCTTCACTCACTCCGGTATGCTCATTCCCAAAAACCAGGGCAATACTTTCTGAAAAATTGATGTCGTATAAAGAGACTGCATCACTGCTCAGATGGGTTGTATATATTTTTTGATATTTACTTCGCAAAGCACGAAAGCAAAGATGCATATCTTCAAATTGATGAACTGTCAGCCATTTGGAAGCACTGGAGGAACTTCTTGCTCCCCACTTTTTATGACGGGGAATCTTGGTGTTCAACACATAGATCTCCTGAATTCCAACGGCATCACAGGTACGCATCACGGCTGAAATGTTATGCGGATCAAAAACATTTTCAAGAACAACCGTCAGATCCGGCTGTCGATGATTCAATACAAATTCAATTCGGTTCTTTCTTTCGGGCGTCATAAGAGCGTAAAGATAAATAGGCCTGCCCAACACATTTCGTATTTTAAATGATTTCACTTTTAACACCTAACAAATGTTTGTATTTTTAAAATTCATCTAATATATATATTAATTATATGCATAATTTCTAAATAATAATATTAAGGTAATATATTTTTTAATATTTAATGCAATTAGGTAAATATTTTTTAATCATTTTGATCTTCTGATTAAAACTATCAAATTATATTCGCACCAGAATCTTACGTTCTTTTATTTATTCAGGTTTAATATTACCATAATTGATCTGCTCAAATATTAAACAGATCTGTATATATTTATTTGTGATTAAATCTTCGATATAATCGCAAATTTTTGGTCGTAATCGATTGTTTGCTAAAACCCCTTCATTCCTGAAGGGGTTTATTTTTTTTCACTATGCAACGATATTCATTCATGTAGTTGACAAACGTCATTTACAACCCCTCTCCCCTTCGTCTATCTTACAAGCACAAAAATTTCGAATAAAAAAACAACTAATATGCACCAGATCATAGTTATTCTACTATCTGTCATTACGATCATGATACACTCAGGTTGTACCTCTGCTAAAATCACTCATGCATGGAAAGACCCATCCGTTGAGTCAGCCTCGTTTGAAAATATCATTGTCGTTGGTCTGATGGAAGGAAAGAAAAGAAAGAGTCTTCGATTATCTTTCGAAGAACATATCGTGGAGGATTTGCGTAATGCCGGTCTGAAAGCATCGGCATCATCCGACATCTATGGGCTGAAAAGTTTTGAAGGACAAACGGAAGATGAGATCATAAGAAGAATCAATAAAGACGGTTATGATGCCGCCATAACGATTACACTGCTGGATGTAACCAAAGAACAGAGTTATGTTCGCGGTCATGTGGACTACTGGCCCGGTGGTATCTATTACAGTCGCTTCGGCCGTTATTACAACTACTGGTACAACCGTGTATATACACCCGGATATTATATCACCAATACCACCTTTCTGGTCGAGGGAAACCTATTCGACATTGAGAAAGACAGGCTGATTTACACATCTCAGACGGAATCCATCGATCCGGCTTCCATCGACAATATGGCACATCGGATCAGTCGATCCCTGATCCGGTCCATGCAGGAAAAAAAGGTTTTATAGCACAGATGACATGTTAATAAAAAATAGCTTAAAGATTGAACAGGAGTGCCGGGAAAACAAAAAAGGTTACATTTTTGAATAAATCGTATTAAGAAACGAATAGTCTTACATTACTGTAATCGGTTGAAATTGCCCATTTAAAACACAAAAAACAAACAAGATGATTCAGAAGACCTACTACAAGACAAAAGATTACTGTAAAGTAAAATTCATCCTGAATGAAGATGCTGCTAGTTCAGTGGAAATCTTTGGCCTCAACAATGACTGGGAAAACGCCATCATTCTGAAAAGGAAAAAGGATGGCACGTTCAGCACAGAAGTAAACCTTCCCCGTGACACACGTCATGAGTTCAAATATCTGGTGGATGATTCTAATTGGGTGAATGAGCCGGAAGCAGATACCGAGGTCCCGAATCCTTTCGGAGGCACCAATAGTGTGATTACGCTATAACCAATATGTCAGTCGAAACAAAAGAAATTGCTGAAGTCATTTCAGAAGTAGCCGTCGATGAACCCTTTTCGCTCATTGTATGGAACGATCATGTTAATACATTTGACTGGGTCATTGAAACGCTGATGGATATTTGTTCCCATACATCCGAACAAGCCGAGCAATGCGCGTGGATCATTCATACCAACGGCAAATATGCGGTAAAGGACGGATTATATGATGATCTTAAACCCATGTGTGATGCCATCGTAGAAAGGGGCATTGGCGCTACGGTTGAAACCGTAAAAGTCTAAGCGAATCAGCTTGGCTGCACTTTATGTTGTTCCGGTACGACCACATCTGTAAAGCCCTTTCGCATCAGGCGTTGCTGAAAAGCCTGCTGTACTTTATATTCTCCGTGTACTAAAAAGAGTTTCTGCACCTGTTTAGGATCCTGACAGGCCAGCCACTGACTCATATCCTCATAGTCGCCGTGGGCACTCATGCTTCGTATTTGCCCGATCTCCGCATGGACTTCCCGCTCTACGCCGTAGATGCGGACTTCTTTTCGTCCATCGAGTAATTTTCCTCCCAATGATCTAGGCTCGCAATAACCGGTCAGCAAAATGGTATTCCTGCTGTTTTCTATATTGTTATTGATATGATGTTTCACACGACCGGCATCCGCCATGCCGCTGGCGCTGATAATCACGTATGGTCCGCTTTTGAAATTCAGCAGCTTGGATTCATCCACTGTTCTAATAAACTTCAATCCTTTGAATGAAAACGGATCCGAATCCGTTTCGAGAATCTTCTGAATATGTTTATTGAAATAAGCCGGATAACTTTTCACAATATGGGTGGCTTCCACACTCAACGGGCTATCGACATAATAATCCAGATCAGGTAAACGTCTTTCAAGCTCCAGTTGATTCAAATCGTATAATAATTCCTGCGTACGACCCACACTGAATGCCGGTATGATCAGTTTCCCTTTCTTCTCCAGACAAGCTTTCACAATCCAGTTCAGCAATTGATCGGGAGTAGAAACGGCCGTATCATGCAAACTGTTTCCATAAGTAGACTCCATAATGATTATATCGGCCTGGGGAAATTCCTGCGGCGATTTTAAGATTGCATCCCGGTAGCGTCCCAGATCACCGGAGAACGTAACCGCTTTGACCTTACCTCCTTCTTTAATCCGGAGATGCACACTGGCACTGCCGATAATATGGCCGGCATCCGTGAATAAAAACTCGATCGATTCATCCAGCTTACACCATGTTCCGTAATCGACTTTAGTAAACCGTTCTGCACAATGCTGTGCATCTTCAATGGTATATAACGGCTTCAGCAAAGGCATGCCCATTGCCTTACGACGTTTATTTTCATATTTGATATCATCCTCCTGAATCACTGCACTGTCCTCCAGCAAAACCTGTGTTAGCTGAGCAGTTGCCGGTGTACAATAAATCTTCCCTTTGTAGCCATCCTTGACCAGCTTAGGAATCAATCCGCTGTGATCAATATGCGCATGACTTAAAATGAGATAGTCTATGGATTCCGGATTAAATCCCCACTCCCGGTTATACGCATCTGTATCCTTCCCCAATCCCTGAAAAAGTCCGCAGTCGAGTAAAATGTTTTTCCCATTTTTAAGGGTGATCAGATGCTTACTACCCGTCACTGTACGTGCCGCTCCATGAAAAGAAAGATTCATAATCCGTTATTTATATAATTATTAAAAAGGGAAATTAGGAGTATTCATGTTAATGATTTTGTTAATTCCCTACATGGTCAGTACCATGACAACAATAGAACATTCAGCATTTTACTTTGAATGACCAGGTGATAAAAAATTCAGCGACCTTTTCACCGCTTTGATTTCTTCCCACCGATGTGGCTACATAGGTCATCGCTTTATTTTCACGCACAGATTCCTCCACAATCCGCTCAAAATCCTTTCCGGCTTCACAGGTAAAAACAGTCAGATCTTTTGCCTTCTTAAAATAATGTGCCTCCATCTTAACAACCAGCATACTGACCGCCGGTTTGCGCCCATAGCACTGCATCATGGCCAGCAGCCCCATACTCATTTCCGCCGCCATAGCCAGGCAGGCAAAATACGTCGATCGAAAAGGATTCTGCGAAAACCATTTGTAAGGTACGGATACAATGGCTCTGTCCTGATCCAGCGAAACAATTCGTACACCTGAAAAAAAAGCGGAAGGCAATTTGAGAAGCAGATACAAACGACTTCTCCATGACTGATTCATATGACGGACAAATCGATTGGCGTGTTTGTTCATACATGTAAATGAGATAAAAAATGAATTCTCATTCAATTTACGTATTTAATTCTTATAGACATATTAAAATTAAACTAAGAATAAAACTAAAAAAACACAGAGGCGCAGAGACTCGGAGACACAGAGACAACCACAACAACTAAGAGAACAATGACAATGACGAAAACCTTGATTTCTCTATTTCATCTGATTACGAAGCAAATCTTCAAACGTATCTCTCTTACGAATCAGCGTTGCTTCTCCATTCTTAACGAGCACTTCGGCGGGGCGATAACGGGAGTTGTAGACACTGCTCATTTCAAAACCATAAGCACCGGCATTGTGAATAGCCAGGAGATCGCCTTCTTTTAATTCAGGCAGCTCGATCTCTTCAGCAAAAGTGTCTGTTTCGCAGATATTACCCGCGATCATATAATTTTTCAATGCACCTTGCGAAGATGTAATACAACTGATGTGATGATACGCTTCATACATCATCGGACGTATCAGGTGATTAAGACCAGTATCTATGCCGGCTATGATGATATCCTGTTGTGGTTTTAAGACATTCACTTTTGATAATAAATATCCGCACTGACTAACCATGAATTTTCCGGGTTCGAACCACAACTGCAAACCACGATCTTTGGTAGCTGGATGCTGATCAATGGCCGCTTTCAAAGCAGAAGCCAGCGCAGGAAGATTGGTTTCTTTCTCAGAGGGATGATACGGCACTTTAAAGCCACCACCCAGATCGAGCACTTTCACATCCGGAAACTGCGGAAGAATATCAAATAAGAATTCAAGTCCCTTCATAAAAACACCGGCATCACTGATATCGCTGCCGGTATGGATATGCAGGGTATGAATGCGCAGATCATATTTTGTAATAAGTGCTGTAATGGATTGTATCTGCTCCGCGGGAATTCCAAACTTACTTTTCTCATGACCCGTAGCGATCTTCAAATGTCCGCCAGCCATGATATTTGGACGAAGTCTAACACCGACAGGATATGTATTACCATAATGCTGCCCGAATTTTTCCAGATTCGACAGACTGTCGATATTGATAAAAGCGCCGGTTTCGGCCACTGCTTTTATCTCACTGAAATCAACCCCGTTGCTGGTGTAGAGAATCTGATCAGGGCGGAAGCCTGCATGGAGGGCCAGCAGCACTTCATTGCCGCTACTGCAATCAATATTTGATCCGAGCTCCCGCACATATTGCAGCACATGGATATTGGTCAGTGCTTTACAGGCATAAAAGATACGAACATCGAGCTCGCTAAAAGAAGTAGTTAGTTTTTCATACTGTCTTTTGATCGTTTCGGCATGATATACGTAAAGGGGTGTACCATATTGGTCTGCAAGTGAAATGAATTGTTCAGATGGTATTGATAGTTCCATTAGATTAAAAGTCAAAAGTCAAAACTTAAAAGTTAAAACTCAAAAATTAAAAGCAAAAAGTAAGCAGGGTGAATTATACTCCTTCTTCTGCTTCATCTTTGTTGATCTCTTCCGTATTTTCTAATGGCAGCTGCAATTCATTAACCAGGGTCGGCTCCGATAGTTCAGTCGCGATGATTTCCTTGATACGAGGAAGATCCTCGGAAGAATTCAACCCAAAATAATCCATGAAAGAACGGGATGTTGCATATAACAAGGGTTGTCCGGGCATTTTTTCATTTCTGCCGGAGATCACGATTAACTCCTTCTCGAGTAATTTTTGCACGGTGTAATCGCAGTTGACACCGCGGATAGCTTCCATCTCCCCTTTCGTGATGGGCTGCTTGTAGGCAATGATGGCAAGTGTTTCCAGTGCCGCTGTACTCAGTCTTTTCAGGAACTTATCGCCATTGATCTGTGCAACCGTCTTATAGTAATCTCTTTTCGTAAGAAACTGCCAGCCACCGCCGGTTTCTCTCACTTCAAAAGGATAAAAATCAGAAGCATATTTTTCACGGATAGCTTCCATGGCAGATTCCACCTGATCAATGGCGGCACGTTCTTCCAGAAAGGCCAGCGCACCGTTTAAAAGATCACATAATTCTATTTTAGATAATGGGCGATCTGATGCGAAGATCAGCGCTTCCAGATGAGGTATGATAAAGGAAATCTCCATGATGGTCTTTGTTCTTATCCGTTCAATGCAGCGGCACCACTTACGATCTCGGTGAGTTCGGTAGTAATGGCTGCTTGTCTGGCTCGGTTGTATGAAATACGCAGTGAGCGCAATAATTCATTGGCATTATCACTGGCTTTATCCATAGCAGTCATACGGGCTCCGTGTTCACTGGCATTGGCATCCAGCACGGCCTTAAACAACTGCGTATTTAAAATTTTAGGCATTAAAACAGATATCAATTCTTCTTTACCTGGATCAAAAATGAAATCAGATTTCTTGACGGTTTGGCCTTTAACCACCTTAGTTTCTGTTTTCTGGATTGGCAGAAACTGTTCATGATTAAACTTCTGTGAAGCCGCATTTTTAAATTCGCTGTAAATGATTTCTACTTGATCGTAGGTGCCGTTCAGAAATGCTTCCATGGCCGCTGCAGCCGCCTGCTGTACTTTTTCAAAGCTCAGTTGAAGGAAGATATCGCGATAGGCATCACTGGTTTTTACACCGGAACGCTGAAAAGCTTCTGTTCCTTTTTTACCAATCCCCCATACATGCACATTACCCGTTTTAGCCAGATCAGCATATTTTTCAGCCATGAGCTGACGAGCGAGTTTGATCAGATTGGCATTATAGGCGCCACACAGACCGCGATCGCTGGTAATAACAATAAGTAAAACATTTTTTACCGGACGGGATGCTGCTAGTTTTAAGGCGCTCAGATCACCATCCGTATTGCTTACGATATTACTGAGTGTCTGCTGAAGCTGCTGTGCATAAGGACGCATTTGAATAATAGCATCCTGAGCTTTTCTCAATTTAGCTGCACTCACCATTTTCATGGCTTTGGTGATCTGCTGCGTACTTTGTACGCTTTTTATCCTGTTTCTGACTTCCTTTAATTGACCCGGCATAACAAGTTGGATTTATTGGTCGGGATTTTCCCGCTTTCAGGCGGCAAAGGTAAAGGAAAGGACAATAATTACGAAACCTGCCAGTTCAGGAGTTTCCCCCATAAAAAGACAACTTGTATTCGGGCTTTATTTTTTTGTAGATTTGTCTGTTTTATATCACATAAATGCTTCATTTAATCCATTAATTCATTAAATTTATATATGTACGGACTCGTCAACAAAGCCATCAAGGATCTGGTCGTCGGAAATTACGGAGAGGAAACATGGAAAAATATCTGCAAAAGAGCCGGTTTTTTTGAAGAAGATTTTCTGGGTATGTCACCCTATCCCGATCAACTGACCTATGACCTGGTTAAACATACCAGCGAAGAGCTGAATGTTCCTGCTACGACGGTGCTGGAATTATTCGGTGAGCACTGGATATTATTTACTGCCGAGGGAGGATATGGTGATATCATACGGATGACCGGCGAAACATTCCCTGAATTCCTCAGCAATCTGGATTTTTTGCACGACCGCATCCAGAATATCATGCCTGAAATGCGCCCGCCTTTGTTCACTACCCGCAATGAAACAGATCAATCTATTGAAGTTGAATATCGAACCCACCGCAGCGGATTAACGCCCATGGTAATTGGTATTATCAGAGGTACGGGTAAACGATTCGGACTCACGGTACAAGTGGACCATATTGAAAAAAAATCCGAGAACGCGGCATGCGATGTATTTCGCGTTACATGGTAAAGTATGGAAGAATTACTTACACAACAGCAAGAAGCAGCGCGCTTATCCGTGCTTCACGATCTTAATATTCTGGATACCCTTCCGGAAAAAGAATTTGACGAGATCGTGGAACTCGCTGCTGCATTGTGTGAAGTGCCTGTATGTCTTTTTTCTCTGGTTGATGAAAACCGGCAATGGTTTAAATCCTGCATCGGATTGTCGGTCAGTGAAACCAGCCGGGAGATCTCTTTTTGCAGTCATGCCATACAAAAACCGGAAGAGGCAATGATCATTCCCGATACCAGGGAAGATGACCGTTTCAAAAACAATCCTCTGGTGGTGAATAGTCCGCATATTGTATTTTATGCCGGATTTCCTGTTGTTTATAAGGATAAGGCTTTGGGTACGCTCTGCCTGGTCGATTATCAACCAAGAACGCTTACTCCCTTACAGGTAAAAGCGATGAAAACCTTTGCCGGCAATATTTCTCAACAGTTAGTACTGCGGAAGGAAAATAACATTGTTGCCAAAGAGAATAAGATCTTCACTAAAGCACTTAGTTTAAACTCATCCTATTATCTGTTGCTAAGTCCGGATATGACCATAAAGGAAATCGGACATAATTTCTTGAAATCAGTTCCCGGCATTCAAAAAGGAGATTCCTTTTATGATTATTTCAAATGGTACAGTCAGTTCAATTTGGAAGCTTTTCTGAAAGGAGAACGGGAAGACTATCCGAAACTTGTGCTAATGGACAATTGTCACGAATCTCAACGTTACAAATGCTCCATCTCCAAAACGGACGATCACCTCATCCTTTGTGCATCGCCAGTGATTAATGCGCAGTTTAAGATCGACAACTATCACCTAAAAACAAAAGACTTTGCCTTCCATGACTCCATTCTGGAATTCTTATTTCTGCAGGAAACCACCCAGCGAAATATTGCAGAAGCCAAAGAGATCAACCAAAAGATAACCAACAAATCCAATGAGCTGGAGAAGCTGATCCAGCAGTTACAGATTAAAGAACGGGAGCTTATCCTCTCCAATATTCGCATTGAAGAGCAGCGTCAGTTTTACGGAGAGATCCTGAATAATTTTCCGACGGATATTGCCGTATTCTCCACCGATCACCGATACCTGTTTGTTAATTCGCAGGGTATCAAAGACAAAGAGACCAGAGATTTTATGATTGGAAGAACGGATTATGATTATTGCGATCTCAGAAAAATCGATTACAGAATTGCTGACATAAGAAGAGAACAATTCAATAAGGTTATTGCAACCGGAAAAAAAGTTGAATGGGAAGATGAATATCCGCAAGCAGATGGTACAAGTAAATTTATTTTAAGAAGATTTGCGCCGGTATTCAGCCCTTCCGGTGATTTGCTTAACGTGATTGGTTATGGTATTGAGATCACTGATATCAAAAACTACCAGCATAAAATCGAAGCACAAAACGAGTCTATTCAAATTATCAATGATAACCTGGAACGAATTGTGCAGGAAAAAACAGAGAAAAACAATGAGCTGACACAAATGCTCACCCACCAGGATAAGTTGGCCATGGTTGGTGAAATTACAGCCGGCATTACGCATGACCTGAACACCCCACTCGGTGCGATTAAAGTAGGTTCTGAAAGTTTACAATACTCCCTGGAAAATCTTTTTAATCAGGTACTGGAGCCCTGCTCTATTGACCAGCTGCATTATGCCTGTAAAAGAGCCCGTGCAAACACACATGATTTATTTATAGGCGGGATGCAAACTAAAAACGAAACAGCCAATATGCTGGCGTACCTGACGGCATCCTTTCCCGATATGAAATCTCATCACAACATTCTGGCTGATGCGTTTGTGAAAGCAAGAGTACTGACCGATGAGCAGGATGAGATAAATCGGATCATGCAATGTGATAACCGGATTGCCTTTCTAGAATTGATCTATACCATCAAAGCCATCAAGTTTTTCACGGACACCATTCTGCAGGCATCAGACCGTGCTTCCGGCGTAATTAAAAACCTGCGTTTTTATCTGAAGGAAGGATCAAGCACGGAAATGAAAAAAGTCAATTTATCAGCCAGTATTCAGACGGTTTTATCCATCTTCAGTCATGAGCTGAAAAAAGGAATCGACCTACAGATTGATGTGCCAGAAAATATTTTTCTGTTTGGTTATGAAGCGAAGATCTATCAGGTATGGTCGAATATTATCAAGAATGCCATTGATGCCATGAAAGCAAAAGGGATCATTCAAATCAAGGCGCAGGATACCCCATTCAATACCACGATCAGCATCTCAAACAACGGCCCTCAGATACCGGAACGAATCAGAGACCGAATATTCGACAAATTTTTCACCACAAAAGACGAAACGAGCGGTACTGGTTTAGGACTGAATATCGTTAAACAAGTGATGGACGAGCACCGCGGTCAGGTAGCGGTCGAATCGGATGAAAAAATGACGAAATTTATCTTCACCTTCCCTAAAGAATTCAACTCATGACGCAATATGCCATTTTATGTGTGGATGATGATCCGATGATTACGCAGCTGCTTAGTTTTCAGCTCAGAAAATGGATCAACCCGATGTCAACGATCGTTGAAACATTTGTTGATCCTAAACAAGTAATGCAGACCATTGATGAAATTTATGACCTGGGCATCCGCGTTTTTTTTGTGATCGTAGATTATCAGATGCCCGGACTGAATGGTGCCCAGCTGATCCGCCGGATCAAAGAAAAATATAAAGACGTTCACTTTCTTATGTTATCGGGTCAGGCGAATGAAGTTATTGTAGCCCAACTTCAGCAGGAAAATGTGCTGGACAATTTCATTTCGAAACCTTGGAGTGAAGAGGAGTTATATAATAAGATCAAGCCTTATTTAGAAGAGATGAAATGAAGAAGAGTTTTAAATACATGTATCTAATTAGTATCCAGTTTTAATTTTTATTGTTACTTTCTTTGTCATTGCTACAAAGAAAGTAACCAAAGAAAAATCTAGGCAAACCCGATCGCTCCGCGCGTTTTGCCATGCCAGCGCTACATTTAATTTATTAAAAATTAGTACTGAATAATTAATAATTGAGTCAAGTCAATTTCGATGTGTCGACACCTTGATACCAAGACATCGTTTCGTCTTGCCTTAGGCTAGGCGAAACCGACACCATTAAATATCACAATTTTTAGTAACCCCCAAAGACATTTTTGACTTTTGTCACGAGCTCCTCTGCTTCGGATAGTTCCAATGCTTCGGCATAGATACGTATAATAGGTTCTGTATTGCTAGCTCGTAAGTGTACCCAGGATTTTTCAAAATCGATTTTCAGTCCGTCTTCCTTATTCATGTCTGCCCCACGAAAAGCTTCTTCTGCTTTGTTCAACAAAGCCTGCATATCCGTTCCGGGTGCGAGAGTCGCTTTATCTTTCACCATCTTATAGTCTGGATAGGTTTTTCTCAGCGCAGAAGCTGTCAGTCCCTTTTCTGCCAAATGAGAAAGAAAGAGTGCAATCCCAACCAGCGCATCGCGACCATAATGCAGTTGCGGATCAATGACACCACCATTCCCCTCACCTCCTATAACGGCATTCACCTCTTTCATTTTCGTCACCACATTCACCTCTCCTACTGCACTGGCATAATAGGCACCTCCGTATTTTATCGTTACATCGCGCAATGCACGTGTTGAAGACAGATTGGATACCGTTGCGCCGGGTTTTTGTTTGAGTATATAATCCGCTACGGCTACCAAGGTATATTCTTCACCAAATAAAGTACCGTCTTCCGATACAAAACAAAGTCGGTCCACATCCGGATCAACTGCAATACCGAGGTCAGCTTTTTCACTCACTACCCTACTGCACAACTCAGTTAAATGTTCGGCAAGCGGCTCTGGATTATGAACAAAATTTCCGTGCATCTCCTGATTTAAAACAATGATATCGGTAACACCGAGTGCGCGTAAAAGATCCGGCACAGCAAAAGCACCTGAACTGTTGATCGCATCAACAACTATTTTAAATTTTTTCTTTTCAACTACTGATTTATTGACCAGAGGGTGGGCAAGAATTGCATCGATATGTTTCTCTAAACTATTTTCATTTTTCTGAACAGTACCTAATTCATCTACTGAACTAAAAACTATCTTCTCATTGGTGGCCAGTTCAAGCACTTTCTTTCCTTCTTCGGCAGAAATGAATTCACCTTTATCATTGAGCAGTTTCAAGGCATTCCATTCTTTTGGATTATGGGAAGCCGTCAGAATGATCCCTCCGGCTGCCTGTTCAAAGACAACCGCCATTTCTACGGTTGGCGTAGTACTTAAACCCAGGTCAATCACATCAGCACCCAAACCGATCAGCGTTTGTGTAACGAGTTCACTCACCATTCGTCCGCTCATACGGGCATCTCTTCCGATCACAATCTTTTTCCCTTTGCCTTTTTCAAGGATGATCGTTCCGTAAGCAGCAGAAAATTTTACGATATCGATTGGCGTCAGATTATCACCCGGCGCTCCGCCGATGGTACCTCGAATGCCGGAAATGGATTTCATTAATGCCATGAAGAAAAATTTTAGCGAAATTAGGCGAAGCCCGAATTAAATAAGAAGAAAATTATCCGTTCACCGGCTGCAGATATCTTTTCAGCCAGCTTTCCTTCACCGGCACAATCCATTGCGTCAATAATGTCGATTTCGTATCCACGAGATTATTAAAATAGAGCGAATCTGCCGTGAGGATATCATTTGATAAGGCATATGACACCTGAGACAACGGCAGAGTCTGAACTTTATTCTTATGCCAGAAGGCCAGCAACTGACGATCGAAGAAATGCACGCCAAATAAAGTTTCCAACTCTTTCACAAGACGGACACTGCTATCGGTACTGCATCCGCTGACACCCGATGCTGTTTCATCCGCCATCAGAATCAGAAACTGACCAAAGAATAGCGTACCAAAGCCTTTTACTGGAACACCATGACTTTTCCAGGAATCAATAAACGTATTCAATCGCTCCTCTAACTGCAACGCTTCACTCATCGTTAATAAACGATTGCACTGATAGATCCACACACGGCTGCTGTCATGAAAGTCCTGTGGGAGCAGATGGGAATATTCCGGAAGAGACGTGATCATGGTGTAAAATTAAATATAAATTGTCATCCTAAGCGTATTACGCTCAACATGACACTCTGTGTGAATTGTCTATTTATTAACTTTGTATAATTAATAAATAATCCCAATGCGCCATCTGTTCTTAGCCGTCTTCTTATTTTTTTGCTTTCACTCTTATTCCCAAATCATTGCCGAGGAAGGAATCATTGAAATGACCATTGAGATCCATCGTCCGGATGACGCGGCGCCTTCCGGCAACAACGAGAACACCAGCAATCCCTGGTCTGATCTGGAAATGAAATCAAAGATGCAGTTCAAAGGAGATAAGTCGAAGATGCAGATGGATATGGGCTTCAGTAAATCGGAGGTATTTTATGACGGCGTTACCAAAACCACCACGACCCTTTTTCAGGCGATGGGCCGTAAAATGGGATTCTATTCTACGGATGCCGATGTAAAAAAAATGATGGATGCCAATGACTCTGCCAATCGTTTCCGCTTTACTCCGAATAAAGAAGATATTGTGATCGAATATTTATCAGACTCAAAAAAGATTGCCGGTTATACTTGTTATAAAGCGAATATCCGTTATCTGAATCGTCAGGGTGAGGAGATACAGCAGATCGTTTGGTATTGTCCTGATTTCATGATCGGTGAACGCTTCCGTATGAGTTCGCTGATGCGAATGGGTGCAGTGCCCGGGATGCAAAAACTGAAAGGCTTTCCCATGGAATATGAAATGACCCGCAATAATGGCATGAACATCCGTTATCAGGTCACCAAAGTAGACCTCGCTACCAAAATTGAGGATGCCATCTTTACTATTCCTTCCGGTTATGATATCAAACCCATGAGTGAAATGAATCGCGACGGAGGAAGAGGGTTTTTTATGGGAAGAGAAAGAGATGAATAGTTCGATGATCGTTTTTCGTTACTCGTGAGGTTTATGAGAAGGTATCCCACTCTTGAGGGGGTGAAGGGGGAGGTCATATTTATCATCTTTAATAAATTCTAAAAATAATTAGAGCCTTACTGAGCCCTGAATTTATACTAGCTTTGCCCATCAAACAGAAAGCATGGAATCGGTGCAGCAACTTATACGGGAAACGGCATTAAAAGTCATCAATCAATTATATGCATCCAATCTCGGATCGCAGGATCTGCAGGTACAAGTGACCAAACCCGAATTTGAAGGAGACTATACACTCGTATTGTTCCCGCTCATCAAGAAGACCGGCAAGCAGCCCGATCAGCTGGCGAATGAAATAGGTACTGCGCTATTAAAAGAAAATCCCGCATTATTTACTGCCTATAATCTTATTAAAGGATTTTTGAATCTGACGATCGCTGATGGCTACTGGCTATCTGTATTAGAAAAATATGCTCATGATACGAATTACGGCATTCATACAAGCAATGGAGAACGTGTGATGATCGAATATTCATCACCCAATACCAATAAGCCGTTGCATCTGGGGCATCTGCGCAATAATTTTCTGGGATGGAGTGTGGCGGCCATTTACCAAGCCTGCGGTTATAATGTGGTGAAGACCTGTATCGTCAATGACCGCGGTATTCATATCTGTAAAAGCATGATCGCCTGGCAGCTTTTTGCCAATGGGGCAACGCCGGAAATTACTGGTGTCAAAGGAGACCATTTTGTAGGAAATTATTATGTTCGTTTCAATGATGTGTATAAGAAAGAGGTTGAGGAACTCGTAGCCAAAGGACGTACAAAAGATGAGGCAGAGAAAGAAGCTCCTATTATGAAAGCTGCCCAGCAGATGCTGCTCGACTGGGAACAGGGCAAACCGGAGATTATGGCACTGTGGAAACAAATGAATGAATGGGTGTACAGCGGGTTTGATACAACCTATAAGAGAATCGGAAGTGATTTTGATAAAACCTATTATGAAAGCAACACCTATATACTGGGAAAGAAAACCGTTGAAGAAGGATTGATAAGACATGTTTTCTATCAGAAAGAAGATGGTAGTGTCTGGATCGATCTCACGGCTGATGGTCTTGATGAAAAATTAGTGCAGCGTAAAGACGGCACATCCGTTTATATCACACAGGATATCGGTCTGGCTCAATTACGTTATGAGGAGTTCAAAGCGTCAACTAATATTTATGTCATTGGTGACGAACAGAATTACCACATGAAAGTGTTGCAGCTTATCTGCAAAAAACTGGGATTGAGTTATGCTGATGGTATTCATCATTTGAGTTATGGGATGGTGGAACTTCCCACCGGCAAAATGAAAAGTCGGGAAGGAACGGTGGTTGATGCGGATGACTTGCTGGATGAAATGGAAGAAGTAGCGAAAAGAAAAACAGAAGAACTCGGTAAAGTGGATGGATTCAGTGAGGAGGAAAGAAAGCATTTATATCGCATACTAAGTCTAGGTGCCCTCAAATATTTTTTATTACGAGTGGGCCCCAAAAAGAAAATGATCTTCAATCCTGAGGAGTCGATCGATTTTCAGGGACAAACCGGACCATTTATTCAATACACCCATGCGCGCATTAAATCCATTTTGAGAAAGGCGGCTATTATTGAAAACAACCACGAGCGTACGGCTCTTTTACCTTTGGAGAAAGAATTACTGGTGACAATTGAAAGTTATCCGATGGTGGTGCAGCAGGCCTGTGCCGAGCAGGATCCTTCTCATCTGGCCAACTATTTATATACACTGGCGAAAAGCTTCAATAGTTTTTACACGCAGCATTCCGTACTGAATGCCGACACCGAAGAGAAAAAAGATCTGCGTATTCAATTGAGTTCATTTACCGCACTGGTTATTTCGAATGGCATGCATTTATTGGGGATTGAGGCGCCGGAGAGGATGTGATTTTGATTAATAATTAGTAATTAAGAATTAAGAATGGAGAAGAGGTGTCGTGGTATCGTGGTGTCACGGTGTCATGGTATCGGAAACTCCATAAGAATGTATCTCCTTCTGGAGGGGGACTTAGGGGGAGGATGCTTCCCAACAATGTCGACACCTCGACAACAAAACACCGCCCCAATGTGTTCGGGGCAGACACCTCACCGAAGGTGAAGACACCTATTTAATCACATTCAGCAGATAATACTCCATCGACAGAAAATACGCCTGAGTGGTCATGCGGTGGGCAGTGCCGGCGAGTTGATATCGGGCGCCCGCGTTGATGCGCATTTTACTGGCAAGAATGAGCTGGATCGCGGGCGCCACATCCATAAAGCCAACATTCAGATCAGTATTGCGCTGTCCTAACAACTCACAATATAAATTCACATTCACCTGTCGGTAGTTTTTATAGGAGAAAGGAAACAACAGATAACCCGCCGACAAATTATATGCAATAGCATTATTAGAAAACGGAAAACCAAAATTGATCTTACGTTTGTCATGTAATAATTGCATATACGATATACCACCCGACACCGCCAGTTTATTCACCAGCCCGGTAGCGATCACACCTGTTTGTAATCCCGTATTATCTCCCTCCAGATTCATCTCCTGATACACCAGCGGATTACGGCTCCAAGAATACGTGGCATGCACCGCCATACGGAAATGACGATGAATATCATCCTTACTTAAAAACCGATATTTCGAGTACACCCGAAAGGACTCAAAACGTTGTCCATTCTCAAAAAACATATCCGAAAAACTCAGTCCCCCGGATACCATTAATTTTTTATTAAGACCCACCTGACATTCAGGGGAAAAACGATATTCTCTCTCCAGATTATGATATGACTTCATGGTCTTCCCCATGGCTTTCAATACAATAGATTTGGCCGGGATATTTGAAGCAGGATTGGTGAACATGTATAATTCCTGGGCGGAAGAAAGAACTGGGAGGAGAAAAAGACAGAGAATAGATATAATCTTCATTAAATAAAATTAAATTAAAACCACGACAACCCGACAACAATGACAACTACGACAACCAAAAACTAATTCAATTCATTTAAATTTATACTTCTAAAAATATAACATGCCACAAACCGCACTGATACTAGGCGCATCAGGATTGACAGGAAGCCATCTGTTGAACATGTTGCTGGAATCTCCCTCTTTCAGTCATGTGCGGTCATTAGTAAGAAAACCCTCCGGCATATCGCATCCCAAACTCGAAGAAATCATCGTTGATTTTCAGAACATGGAGCAATACAAACAAGCGATTGGTAGAGGCGATGTAATCTTTTCCTGCATCGGCACAACACTCAAAAAAGTAAAAGGCGACAAACAGTTATATAAACAAATCGACTTCGATATTCCGGTCAATGCAGCCCGTTTCGGCATCGAGGCAGGATACAAACAATTCGTATTGATATCCGCCCATCTGGCTAATGCCCAATCCATGATTTTTTACAACCGACTGAAAGGTGAAACAGAAGATATTATTCAAACCTTCCCGTTCGAATCCATTCATATTTTCAGGCCTTCCTTTTTGATCGGCGAACGTAAAGAACGTAGGTGGCTGGAGTTAACGTTTGGGGAATTAATGGTGTATCTCTCCCCCCTCCTTCCAGATGCATCCAAACCGATCGAAGTAAGTATGGTAGCGAAGGCGATGATGAACGTTGCAATCAAAGGGAAAAACGGTAATCATATTTATCCCAATGAGCAGATCAAGAATTTAGCAAGATGATTATGATTCGTTTTTCGTCCATCGTTTTTCGTCTATCGCAAATTTACGAACAACGAGAAACGACCAACGAACAACGATCAACTACTGATTCAGCGCATCATACTTCTTCGTGTATGCCTTTTCTTTTTCAGCATTACCAAGGAATTTGTGCGCTTCAGAGAGAAGATATAAAGTCGTTTTATATTCGTTCTTCAAGCGTTTCTCCGCTTTAAACTCTTCCGGTGTCATCTTCTCAAAGATCTCCAGCGCTTTTTCCAGCGGAGACAATGCCTCATTCATTCGCTTGTCCATCTGCACTTTCAGTTCATCCTTTTTCTTCTTTTCTTCCGGAACAGTTGCCTTGAGACCTTTGCCGGATTCCTGGATCATAGCCGCTTCGTTGTAATACGTTTTACCGGCCAATACAAAAGCTTCGGGATTCTTGGGGTCAATCGCAATACATTTATTGAGGTTCAGGATGATCTTATCAAAAAGACCGGCCTTCTGATCGGCTGATGTCTGTTCTGTATAGAGCCAGTTAAATAATTCAGCGGCATAGGAATATCGTAGATCGTAATTATCCTGCTCCTTATTAATGACCGTTTCGTATTTAATAAACAACTGTGTACTGGCTCCATTGGTATTACGCTCTTTATCGAGTTCTAGTTTGTCGTAATAGGTATCATTCGGATAAAACTTTCTACCCAGTGCCGCATATTTGGCAGACAAATCCGCATTATCTTTTTTGTCATAATGAAAGGTAAGGAAACGATAACACACATCATATCCTTCTCCACTGATACCGGCATCAGCAATTTTCTTAAAATAATTTACTGCATCGTCATTCATGTTTGCCTGCATAGCCGCCGCACCGGCAAAATAATAAAGTATTGTATCTACTTCAGACAAAGCCCAGCCGTTTTTAAAGATCAAACGACCCACCTGATCAGTCTGCTTGTATTTACCAACTGCCTCTTTATACGATTGTGCATTGAAGAGCTCATTGCCTTCTTTTTGCAATTCCAGGTAATTATCAAAAATGGGAAAGCCTCTTAAGGTCATAAAATTGACGGACTGTTTTTCATCCAGCTCCATAGCTTTCTTATACGCATCAAACGATACCATCCAGATATCTGGCACAGATCCTTTCAACTCCGGCATTTTAGCAATCTGTCCGTAAATCAGTCCTTTGTAGTACCAGGCCTCCCAGTTATTCTGCTCCGCAGGATTAGCCAGCAACTGATCGACAGCTTCCTTACTTTTCTGCCATTCTTTTTTGTCATATAACTTTCGGACAGATTTTATATCCTGTGCAATAACAGAAACAGTCAACATGATGAGTCCGACAAGCAATAATGGATGTTTTAAACGCATATTATTAATTGTTAATTATTAATTACTAATTGTTCTTTATTCATTATTAACGACACCCTCCTCCTGGATGTCCGCTTCTTCATTATTATCTTCATCAATCCGACTGATCGCCGCAATTTCATCTCCATCATCTACACGAATAAGTTTCACGCCTTGCGTGGCCCTGCCCTGCTCACTGATCTGCTGCACCGGCATACGGATCGTAATACCACTCTTACAGGTAATCATCAGATCTTCCTTCTCCGTTACATCCAGAATACCAACGAGTGAACCGGTCTTGTCAGTCACGTTAATAGTCTTCACGCCTTTACCACCGCGGTTGGTCATACGATATTCGTCAATGGGCGTACGCTTGCCATAACCCTTTTCACTCACCACCAGCACCGTATGCTCTTTATCTTCTTTATTCACACAGATCATGCCGATCACTTCATCTTTTTCATCATCCACTTCAATACCACCCACCCCAATGGCACCCCTTCCGGTCGATCTTACTTTCTCTTCAGGGAAACGAATGGCTCTTCCGCTCTTCACGGCCATCATAATTTCACTGTTTCCATCGGTCATTTTTGCTTCCAGCAGCTGATCCCCTTCCATGATCGTAATGGCATTGACACCGGTTGCCCTTCTCCGACTGAAATCCTCCAGCAAAGTCTTTTTGATGACACCTTTGCGAGTACACAACACGATATAATGCTCTTTGACGAATTGTTCATCTTCCAGATTCGCAACATCAATGATGGCACGTATCTTATCATCTGGCGGCATCTGAATCAGATTCTGAATAGCTCTTCCCTTGCTGGTCTTATCTCCCTCGGGAATTTCATAGCTCTTCAGCCAGTAACATCTTCCTTTTTCAGTAAAGAACAACAGCGTATGATGCGTAGAAGCCACAAACAAATGCTCGACATAATCCTCATCGCGCGTTTTACTTCCCATGGATCCTCGCCCTCCTCTTTTCTGCTGGCGGTATTCCGTGACCGAAGTACGTTTGATATATCCCAAATGTGAAATCGTGATCACCACATCTTCTTCCTTGATCAGGTCTTCAATGCGAACTTCATTATCGAGATACGTGATTTCTGTTTTACGGGCATCACCGAATTTCTCCTTCACCTCAAGCAGTTCCGTCTTGATCAGTTCAAAACGCATACCCTCATTGGACAATAATTCCTGCAGATGCGCAATCAGTTTCATTAGTCCCTCATACTCTTCCTTGATCTTATCGCGCTCCATACCGGTCAGGCGCTGCAATCTTAATTCCAGAATGGCTTTGGCCTGTATTTCATCCAGTCCCCATCCGGCATTGATCAGATTTTCTTTCGCAATTTCTGGTGTAGCAGATGCACGTATCAGCGCGATTACTTCATCCAGATGATCGAGTGCAATGAGATACCCATTGAGTATATGCGCTCTTTCCTGTGCTTTTCTCAGTTCGTATTTAGCTCTTCTTACCACGATCTCATGACGGAACTCGATGAATTCCGAGATCATATCTTTTAAGTTCAGTGTTTTGGGACGACCTTTAACAAGCGCCACATTATTGATACCATAGGACGTCTGCAGCTCCGTGTATTTGTATAGCTGATTAACGATCACATTGGCCACGCCATCTTTTTTCAAATCGATGACGATCCGTGTACCTTCCTTCTGATTACTTTCATTATTGACATTGCTGATGCCTTCAATCACTTTATCATTCACCAGCTGACCGATCTTATCTGTCAATGCATCACGATTCACCTGATAAGGTACTTCCGTAATGATGATCTGCTCACGTCCGGATGATTTAGTTTCGATGGTGAGCTTACCTCTTAGCACCACGCGCCCTCTTCCGAAATGATAACCGGCTTTGATCCCCTCCATACCATAGATCGTTCCTGCAGTCGGGAAATCCGGCGCCTTTACATGCTGCATTAGCTCATCAATGGTAATCTCACGGTTATCAATAAACGCCACACATCCGTCAATCACTTCACTCAGGTTATGCGGCATCATATTGGTAGCCATACCCACCGCAATACCGCTCGATCCGTTCACCAGCAGATTGGGAATACGTGCGGGGAGTACGGTCGGTTCTCTTTCGGAATCATCGAAGTTCAGCTGAAAGTCTACCGTCTCCTTGTCGATATCCGACATCATATTTTCCGTCAGTTTCGCCATGCGGGCTTCGGTATAACGCATGGCCGCCGGTCCGTCACCATCCTGATTCCCGTAGTTACCCTGACCATCAATCAGCGTATAACGCATGCTCCAGGGCTGTGCCATCCGCACCATGGCATCATATACGGCCGTATCACCGTGAGGATGGTATTTACCCAATACCTCACCAACGATACGGGCACTTTTTTTATAAGGTTTATTGAACTGAATGCCGAGCTCATTCATCGCAAAAAGAATGCGGCGATGTACGGGCTTGAGACCATCGCGTACATCCGGCAAGGCACGACCTACGATTACCGACATGCTGTAGTCGATATAGGCCGTCTTCATTTGCTCCTCAATGTTTACGGGGATAATATGTCCGTTTCTCTCCTGTTCGTTGTTGGTTGTATTTTCCGTGTGATCCATACTTATTTTAAAGGATGACAAAGATACCGAAATACCCCCTCTTTAAGAGATAAATCAAAGGGATTTTATGTGATAATTTTCAACAAAAAAAGAATCGTTGTGGATATTTAAAATCACTCCCTGATAAGCTCGTATTTATCCACCGAAACAGCAATTTTATTATTATGAAAAAAGCCTCTTATTTCCAGATCAGAAACAGCCTCCGGCATCTCAAAAACAACCTCTTTACGAATGAATGTCTGGTCATGATAGATCTGATCTGCCCAGATTTCGGTATTCATGTAAACTTTACCTGTCTTCCCTGAAAACACATCCACATTCATCACCGGTATAGCCACTTTGTTGTCCGCCCTGGCGTATATAATCAGTTTGTATCGGCCTGGCAAAATCGTCTTATATGGTCCGAAAAACAGCACATTGCTTGTCAGATTTTCAACCGGATCGATTTTACGGCAATAGCCGCCCGATGCCTGTGGATCTTTCACCGTAACCGCCTGATTATCGATATTGGACGGTGTCCACTCTATCTCTGCCTGATATTTATTGTAAATATGCGGCGCCAGACGATAGACCGAATCAGCCTGACTGTCACTGATCTTTTCCACATTCCTCAGAAAGTAAACCACATCATTGATATCTGACTCTTCATATAATGCAGGCGTATTGGTTAGAGACTGCAGGAATCGGTCATAATAGGGTGCCGTAATTTTTCCAAGGGCCACCTTCTCCAAAAAAAGTTGTTTGTTGTCCGGCTTTTCCACGAAATTATTTTCGTGTTTTATCTGATATAGATAACTGACCATGGGATTTACTTTAGCAAAATATCGCGATGACAAACAACGCTTGTCACCTTCCCGCTCGATACAATCCCCCTTTTGACCAAAGGCGCCTGTTTCACACCAGGACCATTTGTTGACTTGATCATTCCAAAGCAGATAATCGATCTTTTCAAACGGATTATTCATGAGTAAATAAGCGAGCGCTGCCGGATTAAATTTCACGGAATCCAGCTGACGCATAAAGGCCACCCGCTCTTTCAGTCGACTGCCTGGCGCACCATAATCATTATTGACCGGCAGAAACCTGAAATTTGGAATAAAGGATCCGTATTCCAGATCAGAATTATAGGACGGGAAGAAGACCACTTTATCTTTCAGATCAATCTCTTTCATGATCTTTTCTGCATTCTCCGACCAGAATTTTAAATCACCGGAACCTTTTTTGTAATTGATACAGTAGGATGACCAGGCATTCAATGAAAAAATAATAAATAAAAACAAAATGAGTTTGTCGGTAAAGAGACGACTGTACTTATCCGTTTTTTCGGAGAAGACTAATTGATAAACATACCGAATAGCATGCGGAAGCAAGATGAGGACAATTAAGTTTTGAACTTTGAACACATTGAGATGAAAACCAAAACAAGCTTCAAGAAACAGATTAAGCAAGAAATAAGAAGTGATCCCCAGCACCAAAACCAGACTTTTAAAAGAAAAGGGATGATCATAATTTTTCAGCAGATCCAAAAATCCCAGTATGAAGGGAAAACTCAGATAGATCAATTCGATATTTTCAGTTGATCCGTACATCACCTGATACATTGTGCCAAGTCTCAATACATCCATCAGCTGGGGCACCAAAAACAACAAGAAACCTGTTAGCAGTATCGTTCCGTACAGCAAAAGCATGGTATTTGCTTGTGCTTTTATTTCCTGATGCAGGACCACTTTTTTCAGAAATAATTCAATCAGTATAACAACGATAAGATAGAGTAAATGATCATCATGCAAAAGATAGATGACAATACCCAGAAGTGCTGCTTTCAGAAAAGCCATTCGATGGACAAAACCGTCCACCTGGGTCGTCAAATGATAAAATAAATAGAGACTGAGCAACGATGCAATTGCCTGATAGGGTTTATAGACGAGCTCATCATTAAAAAAAACAGCTCCCAGCAATATGGCAAGAATAACCACCAGACGATCAAACTGATCTTTGATGATTATATAATACAAGACAGGGAAAGTAAAAATGCATACAAATGAAAAAGCAAGTAAGGTTTCCGGGGAATTCCATCCTGTAAGTTGAGATAATATACCGGCAACCCAGAAAAACAACGGAGAAATCTGAGATGATATATCCTTGATGCCCGCATCAATCATCCAGGTAAAATAATGGCTGTATTTCGTTACCAGAGCATTGAGATACCAGTTATCACCGCCGAGATCGTAAAATAAATTATTGTTTGAGAATGAAAGAATGGCCGCCGATAAGAATATGGTTGAAAAACCAATGACGAAAAGAAAGAGTTGCTTTTTTTTGAGGAAATAAATGAAGTTGGCAATACCCGAGAGAAAGACCAGCGTTTTAATCAATACTCCATATTGAAGAGGCGACTCATTCTTCAATGGCAGCAGCCATTCGGCGTATCCGATCCCAAAAATCAAAACAAGGAAAAGACAATTTATTCCGACAAATAACCCTTTCTCTTTTGTATTCATAATAACCGCTTGACAGCTTTTAAAACAAATCCCCGGCCGTTGGCCGGGGACAATAATCAGTAATCATATTTATTGAATAATCAGTCTGCTCATCGATTTTTTCCCGCCTACTTCCATTTCTATCAAATATAATCCCGATGCTAATCCTGCCGGGACAGGCAAGCTCTGTACTTGTTTACCACCGATATGATTCCATACATACTGCTTCACACGCATACCCGATACATGAAAAAGATTCATGGTGTATTTACCCGGTCTGTCCTGCTCAAATTCAATCATCAGATTCGATCCGCTCTGAACAGGATTGGGGAAAATACGGCTGCTTGCAGATGTCATAATATCCCGAGTCGATGAGGTCGCGGAAGTAATGATAAATTTATTGAAATACATATTTCTTTCTCCAAGACCATCTCCCTGATTTCCGATATAAAAATCAATTGCATTCACGGCGCGAGTGCTATTGATATTGGTACTGTACGATTCAATCCCGTCTCTTCCGGTGAGGGTTAATGTATAATTTTCTGCATTCAGTCTTTTCAGCTTCACAAACACCGGATTGGTGCCATACTCAAAAAAGGCAGTTCCACTGGTGGTGGTGATATCGTCATTACCCCCGTTGTTCACATTAAAAACCGTATTGGTACCCGATTTAAAATCAAATCCTTTCGATCCGTTTTTAGCATCAAAATTGATCGCCCAGTAAAAGGTCAGTTCATCACCCGGTTGCATTTCTGCCTTAAATGGTCGTCTTGCATTGGCATAAGCAGTACCGGTTGCAAACATGGCAAAAGCCGTTGTACCAATCCCTTCTGTTTTCATTCCATTATTGGCAGGATCTCCTATGAACATGCCGGTATTGGCGCCGACTGAAAACACCCATGGTTCAAATCCGTTGCCCCCATTGGTTCCGTTGGTCCAGCCGTTGGCATAAGATGGTCCGGCAGCATCATCAAAAGCGATCTGCTGTCCCGATGCTCCCTGCATGCATACAAGAGTTAAAAAAAATGCACGAAGCATTGTCTGGTAAAATTTTGTCATAATCGTTGTTTTAGTTCAAATAATAAAGATGTTTTATGCAGCGCAAATTTACAGATACAGACTTTAATTCCGCCGTCCTACCCCATTTTAATCCGCCATTCCTTGGGATAATAATTATTAATGCGATTGCCCAGACATTTCACCCAGCCCAAACCTAACTCCTGATACCCTACCCATTGAAAACCCGGCGACATTCCTTCCGGATAAAAATCATTTTTTCTAAGATAGTCCAATGCCTGCTGTTTGCTGAGAGAAAATAGTTGCTGTGCTGGGAAAACAACCGACGATACAGATAAGGGTTGCTCAGGTACAAACCGGTCATGCATCACCATACCGCACTCTACGCCGGCATAACGCACCCGTAACCTTTCCATAAGATAATGAACAAGTTCATAAAGTCCCGGATTAACCGCCGCCATATATTTTCCCTGCATGATCCATTCCAACGGATGTGTGGACCTTACAAAAGCTTCCGCTGTTTTTTTATCTTTTGAAGAAACAGGATTGATTTTTTTAATTCGAACAAGCGATTCTTTTACCGATGATTTTTTCCTTAGTACCGCGATAAAAAAACCTTCTCCTTTTACAAGATGAGGCCAAAACCGATAGCCATAAACTCCCTTTGGCGTCATCACTTCTTCAATACCCCAGTCCGACGACAACTCCACCCTTAATGACTCAATCTGAAAATGATCCGACATCCACTCGAGTATCGATTCGTTCTCTGCATCCGAATACGAACAGGTGGAATAAATAAGGGTCCCGTCTTCTTTTAATGCATCCCATACATCAGCGAGGATACGTTGCTGACGTTCGGCACAGAGTTTTACATTCGACATACTCCACTCGTTCATGGCTTCAGGATCTCTTCGGAACAAACCACTTCCGCTGCACGGGGCATCCACAACTATCACATCAAAAAAACCTTCCAGCGCGTCAAAATCGGCGGGGTCATTATGCGTAACAACCGCATTCATCCCTCCCCACTTAATTATATTCTCCCGTAAAATGCTTACTCTGGATTGTATCACCTCATTGCAAACCAGCAAACTTTCATCCGACAAAACCGATTGCAATAAGGTGGATTTACCGCCCGGGGCAGCACAAAGATCGAGTACCCGTAATGACTGATTCAGATCCACACTTTGACGCAGGACATGTTCCAGAAACATGCTGCTGGCCTCCTGTACATAATACGCCCCGGTATGCCATAAAGGATCCAGAATAAAGGAAGGTCTCTCAGGCAAATAATAGCCATGCGTTGTCCATGGAATTTTTTCTGCAGCAGTGTGTAAAGGAATATTTTTTTGGGGATTATAGCGTACCGAAACAGGAATTTGACTTTTATGCGATGCAGTAAAAGCGTCTTCATCAAAACCCTGTGTGTTTTGCAGATGTCCAGTAAAATGATCCGGGAATTTCACTACACAAATCTAATCAACTTAGCGAAGCATTACAGACTCTTTACCTCAGTGATCAGATCCTGCAATACTTTTTTGGCATCACCGAAGAGCATACTCGTCTTGGGACGGAAGAAAAGATCATTCTCAATACCGGCATAACCCGGCTTCATGCTTCGCTTATTAACGATCACTGTTTTAGCCAGTTCCACATCCAGAATAGGCATCCCATATATGGGCGAAGAGGGATCAGTTTTGGCAGCGGGATTAACCACATCATTGGCGCCAAGTATCAACACCACATCCGTATTGGAAAATTCTTCATTTGCCTGTTCCATTTCCAGTAAACGATCATAGCTAACATCGGCCTCCGCAAGCAATACATTCATGTGTCCGGGCATACGACCTGCCACTGGATGAATGGCATATTTCACTTCCACCCCTTTTTCACCTAGTATTTTTTCGAGCTCATGACAGGCATGTTGTGCCTGAGCAACGGCCAAACCATAACCCGGTACAATCATGACCTTACTCGCATAACTCATCACCACTGCTGTATCACTTAATGAAATTTCTTTATATGAACCCTGCGCACCGACAGCACTGCTTGCCTGTGCATTGCCACTACCGAACGAACCGATCAGTACATTGGTGAGCGAACGATTCATTGCTTTACACATGAGGATCGTCAGCAATGTACCAGCAGCACCTACCAGGATACCTCCTGTGAGCATAGCTTTATTATCATACAGAAAACCACCGCAGGCAGCTGCTACACCGGTGAATGAATTCAGCAGAGAAATTACCACCGGCATATCCGCACCACCAATCGGCATAACGAAGAATATGCCATATATCACAGACAGGGCAAGGATCAGATAAAACCACACTCCTGCATCTTTCAGATCAACCTGAAAAATATAGATACTCGCAAGGATAATGACAGAAAGAAGCGAGAGATTGAATATATGTTGTCCTTTAAATGAAAAATCACGGATGCGTCCATCCAGTTTTCCCCAGGCAATCAGACTGCCTGCCAGTGATACCGTACCAATGATCAGGCCGGAAAGGATAACTAATAATGTTACTCCGGAAGAGGTATTATTATCCGCTGGCATCTGATACTGCAAGTGCACGAGATGGTCAAATTCCACGATGGAAATGAGCGCTGCACAGGCACCTCCCATTCCGTTGAATAAACTCACCATCTGCGGCATGGCTGTCATCTTCACTTTTTTCGCAGACAAAGTACCTACCACTGTTCCGATGAGCAATCCTCCGAATATCCATCCGTAATTCGACAGTCCGTGGTCGCCGTCTTTATATAAAAAGATCGTAGCCAGTATGGCGAGTATCATCCCTACGGCAGCGGTCAGATTTCCTTTGCGTGCTGTAGCGGGATTGGAAAGCATTTTCAATCCGATGATGAACGTGAGCGATGCAACAAGATATGAAAGCGTTAAAATGCTAAATGACATGTGCGTTTATTTCTTTTTTTTGAACATTTCCAACATACGGTCCGTTACCACAAATCCGCCGACTACATTCAATGTGCCGACGATCACGGCTATGAAACCAAGTATCAGCGCGAGATAATTATCTGATGAAGCTTTCCCCATCACAATAATGGCGCCAATGATGACGACCCCATGAATAGCATTCGCGCCACTCATTAATGGTGTATGAAGCACACTCGGCACGCGTCCGATCACTTCAATACCTACAAAGATCATCAGCGTAACGATATAGATCATCTCCTGATGTAAAACGAACCAATTTAATATCTGTTCCATATTGTAAAGTTTATTGAAGTAAAGCAGCTACCCGTTCATGAGTAATAGTTCCTTCATGCGTGATGCAGCAACCCTTCACCAGATCATCTTCCCAGTTCAGATGAAGTGCTCCTTCTTTAGTCAGGATAAGCTGTAAAAAGTTAAGCACATTCTTTCCGTACAGTTTACTGGCATCACTCGGCATCGATGCGGGTAATTGACTGTTACCAATGATCTGCACGCCATGACAAATCACCGTCTCATTATTTTTGGTAAAGGGCGTATTCCCTCCGGTAGCCGCCGCAATATCAATGATCACGCTGCCTTCGCGCATAGACTGAATCATTTCTTCTGAGATCAGTAATGGCGCCTTCTTCCCCGGTATCTGCGCGGTGGTAATAACGATATCCGCTTTTGCGATGGCTTCGGCTATACGTTGCCGTTGTTTTTGTTTATATTCTTCGGTTTGCTCAACAGCATATCCTCCGGCAGCAGATGCATCAGCCGCTCCTTCCACTTCCACAAATTTGGCCCCCAGACTCATTACTTCTTCTTTAACCGCCGGTCTGGTATCAAACACTTCCACCACGGCACCTAATCGTTTGGCCGTTGCAATGGCCTGCAGTCCGGCTACCCCCGCACCCAGGATCAGTACTTTGGCCGGAGCAATACTGCCGGCTGCTGTCATGAACATCGGAAAGTAACGACTATAGGTATTGGCCGCAAGTAACACAGCTTTATATCCGGCGATATTCGCCTGTGAACTCAGCACATCCATGCTCTGTGCGCGTGTTGTACGGGGAATCATATCCAGACTGAAGGCCGTGATATGTTTGGATGCCCATGTATTCATCAGCGCATATTCATACAAAGGCTGATATACACCAATGACCACTGCTTTATCTTTAATATCATCAAAAGGATGAATGCTGAGTATAACATCCGCCTTTCCGATCACATCGTTCCTGTCAAAAACAGTTGCGCCGGCAGCCAGATATGCCCGATCGGACGCAGACGCTTTTGCACCCGCATCTTTTTCTATAAAAACGGTAATTCCTTTTTTGATCAGTAGAGAGGCCTGCTCCGGTAATAAAGACACCCTGTTTTCGTATGCGGGTTCTTTAAGTATGCCAATTTTGAGAGACATGCAGTGAATGAATTGAGACGAGCAAAAGTAAACAATAATGCCATGCCATTAATAACGAATGGTAAAATGTTGTTTGATCAGTTGAGATTTCCTGAAGAAAACAAGTCCCATAAAAAAAAGATCGATCGTTAGTGTAACCTGCGGGTGTTGCTTGATTTCCTTCCAGGCCTTTTCCATGCCCCTGCTCCAGTGGATATCATCGAAGACAAATATGGTATCCTCATCCGATCTTGCCAGCAGTAAACTAAAATAACGAATGGTCGCTTCATAGGTATGATGTCCGTCCATAAAAACCAGATCCGGCGAACCGCTCATTCCCTTTATAAAATCAGGAAGGGTTTGATCAAATGGGCCCTGTATCAACTCAATGTGATTCAATCCTGTTTCATGAAAATGCCGATCTGCCATTCTCATAACCGACGATGCTCCCTCAAAACTGTACACCTTTCCATGTGGACTTGCTGATGCGAGATAAGCCGTTGTGATACCAAGTGAAGTGCCCAGTTCAATGATCTGTTTAGCCTGACTGAATTTCACCAGATGAAAAAGCAAGCGGGCATATTTGGATGATTTGAGGGAAGTGGCGGCAATATCTTTTACTTTTCTGTATTTCATTGCCCCGGTCACTGAGCCGGCTCCGTAATCTTCCACTTCAAGTACCATATCATCTTTCAACACTCTTTTCCGGAGTGATTCTATATGATTGAAAACCGGATCATTTTTTGTACCATTCAAAACTTCATTTACCAACGAAAAGACAAAAGGCGAATGAATGCCATGACCTTTCCCGTTTTCAGCCGTAAGGAGATAATGTAAATATTTAAGTGCTATGAGAGATGACGGGTACAAGCTCAACTAGATGATGATGGAAGAAGATTTCTTTCCCATACCTGAATGGAAAAAGAATAAGCATGTTTTTCATCCGGATTGAAATCTTTATTTTGAATCAAGCTCCATTCATTCGTATTCATTTCCGGGAAGAAACTGTCTGCCTCAAAATGCGCATGCACACGCGTCATATATATACGACCGGCAAGCGGCATAAACTGACGATAGATTTCAGCACCTCCTGCAATAAAAACCTCCTTTGTTCCAAAATCAGATGCCAGCTGCATGGCCTTCTCAGGATTCGTTGCAAATTTCAGCAGATCATTTTCCTTTTCAGTAGACGGTTGTCTGGACAATATAATATTCAATCGCCCCGGCAATGGTTTACTTCCGACGGACTCAAAAGTTTTTCTACCCATAATGACCGGCATGGTCCAGGTAGTATTTTTAAAGAATTTGAGATCCTGCGGGAGATGCCAAAGCAATTGATTATCCTTTCCGATGGCATGATTGGTCCCGGCAGCAACGATTAATGAAATGATCATGAAATTATTTTCTGATATAGTTAAACGGCTACAGGTGCTTTGATGGCCGGATGTGACTGATAATTTTCGAGTGTGAAATCGGCAAAAATAAATCTGAAAATATCTTTCACTTCAGGATTCAGTTTCATCACCGGCAAAGGGAAAGGTGTGCGGCTTAACTGCAGATTGACCTGTTCAATATGATTATTATAAATATGCACATCTCCGAATGTATGTACAAAATCGCCCGGCTTCAGATCACATACCTGAGCAATCATCATGGTGAGCAAGGCATAAGATGCAATATTAAAAGGCACGCCTAAAAAAACATCTGCGCTGCGTTGATATAGCTGACAGCTCAATTTGCCGTCTGCCACATAAAACTGAAATAAAGTATGACAGGGCATCAGCGCCATTTTAGGCAAGTCAGCCACATTCCAGGCACTGATGATGAGTCGACGACTGTCCGGATTCTTTTTGATCTGCTCTATCAGATCCTTGACCTGATCCACCACTACTCCTCCTGAACCTTCCCAGCTGCGCCACTGTTTTCCGTACACCGGCCCCAGTTCACCTTGTTCATCAGCCCACTCATTCCAGATACTGACACCATTTTCTTTCAGGTAAGCAATATTAGTTTCCCCTTTCAGGAACCAGAGTAATTCATGAATAATACTTTTCAGGTGAACTTTTTTGGTGGTCACCAACGGGAAACCTTCTGACAGATCAAAGCGCATCTGATAGCCAAAAACGCTGATCGTACCTGTACCGGTGCGATCTGTTTTTTGAGTACCATGGTCTAAAATATGACGTAGAAGATCGTGGTAAGCTTGCATTAATTAATAATTAGAAATTAAGAATAGGCAATAAAGCGAAAGGTTCCGACAACATGAAAAAGCGACAACATTTGCCCGGCCTTAATGGATTAGCGGACGAATTGACAACTTCTTAATTCCCCGTACTTGTCTCCTCATCCATCACCACGCGAAAGCCAAAATCATTATGATGTCCGTCGGGACTGAAGAATTCTCTGGTTCCTACCCGGCAATCGTCAAAACTAAAATTCCAGCTGCCACCTCTTAATACTTTAAAAAATGCATTTCCGTCAGGGCCCTGCGGATTGCTTTCCGCTTTATTATTATAGGGTCCCCACCAGTCATGGCACCATTCCCATGCATTGCCGCTCATGTCATAAAGACCTAATTCATTCGGACGTTTTTTGGCCACCGGCTGTGTCGTGGCATTGCTGTTTTCTTCAAACCAGCCATACATATACACAGACTGGCCACCGGCAAATAAAAAACCATTGCTCTTCTTTCCGCCTCGGGCAGCATATTCCCATTCGGCCTCCGTTGGTAGACGATATTTCTTACCCGTCTGACCACTCAGCCACTGACAATAAGCCACTGCTTCGTCCCAGCTGACATTTATAATAGGATGGTTATCGATCCAGCCCCAGGCCGGTTCTACCGGCATTCTTGTACTCGTCGCCGTACAATAAGCTTTCCACTGAGCTACAGTTACCTCTGTTTTTGCCATCCGGAAACTTTTGATGGTAACGTCATGAAGAGGAGTCGCCGTTGTATCCTGAGGCTTACGAATTTCTTCGCTGCCCATAATAAATGTACCGCCTTCTACTTTGATCATATCCGGCAGGCGTTGTGCATTTACCTGCGAAAAACAAGCCAGAAGGGAAATGATAAGAGATCTCTTAACAACTTTTGTGTTCATATTCAGATTATTGTGATCAATAAATTTCGGAGTACAATTTACAAAGTTCTTCGAAAAATGAAAAAGTAAATTATAAACAGGCGTTAAATGACGGGGATCATTCCTGTATTTTCTAATAACCCCTAATATCGCAGCAAATCTGACATATATGCAGCCGGAAGAGAAAAGTCGAATTTTTGTAAATCGTACCATGGCCGGCAAATTGCTGGCCATGGAATTCCTCCATCTCAAAAATGAAAAAGGGATCGTACTCGGCATACCCAGGGGAGGTATTCCGGTGGCCTATGAGATCGCAAAAGCACTGGCATGGCCCCTAGGAACCATCTGGATAAAAAAGATTGGTCATCCCCATAATCCCGAACTGGCCATTGGAGCAGTGAGCATGGATGATGTAGAACTCAACGAATATGCAGGTCCGATTGCCCGAGATTATATTGATGAAAAAGTAAAGCAGATTCGCTCTGCCTTTATCCGGCAACAACAGGCTTTACCGGAAAATGCCCGCAACCCGAACGTTACCGATCAGCATGTATTATTAGTAGATGACGGAGTCGCTACCGGTTCAACCATGCTGACAGCCATCCGATTTCTTCGGAAAAAGAATCCGGCTCGTATCATAATAGCCACTCCGGTTGCACCCCACCGTGTTATAAATAAACTGGAAGATATGGCCGCTGAAGTTGTTGTGTTACATCAGCCCTCGTATTTTCCCGGTATCAGTGCCTTTTATGATGAATTCCCGCAGCTGTCTGATGAAGATGCCGCAGGATATTTTTAGATAAAATGCATAACATTGCACTCAAATCAGTTTTTATGCATTCAAAAATGACATCTTTGTTTTCATTGATCCTTCTTTCTTCAATATTATTCTCCTGCAAAAAAGAAACGAATCAGTCAACACAGACAGAAAGCGGTGTAATCAGTGGTACGGTTCGCTTATACGATGATAAAACCAATCAGCTTTCCGATGCATCCGGTGTCAGTATCAACGTGATCGGCCAAGCCGGGAAAACGACCATCACCGGCACTGATGGCAGATTTAGACTGGAAGGACTACCATTTGATAATTATGATCTGAGTTTTTCAAAAACCGGATATGGAACGTATAAAATATTTGGCATTGACCATCGTAAACAACCCAATACCCCGTCGGGCACAGTATCCATTACGCAACTCCCGAATGTTATCAATCTGGGAGCAGTTTCCGGATCTTCTGTTATTTCATTAACGGCACTGGATTATACCTACAATGAAGGACCGGGAATTGAATACAGTTATTCGATCGAACCAGTACCCACTACAACAAACCGCGGATATACCCGAACTTTTCTGAGTAAAAATCATACAATTTCACCATCCAATTACCTGGGTTATTCACTGACCAAATCTGTTTTAAGTAACAATACCAGAGGAGGATTTACCAACGAAGAACTCTTTGCTTTCGGCTTCAATAAAGGCGACAGTGTATATGTGAAAGTTTATGGCGACTCGTTCTATTCAAATGATTATACAGAGCCATCAACGGGAAAAAGAGTGTTTCCTAATCTGAATTCCGTGAGCTCAGCCGCCGTGAATTTTGTTATTCCTTGATTTATTTTCCTTCAGCCCATTTCTGCCGGCCGTAACCCGGTATCACATGTTTTTCACTGTGGTAAGATGAGCGTACCAGCGGACCGCTTTCTACATAATCTAACCCCAACGAATAACCGATCTCTCGGTATTCGGCAAATTCATCAGGATGAACAAAACGCTGGACCTCGAGATGTTTTTTAGTAGGCTGAAGATATTGTCCGATGGTCACCACATCTACTCCGTTATTATAAAGGTCTTTTAAGGTCTGAACCACCTCTTCTCTGGTCTCCCCCAGTCCAACCATAATGCCACTTTTGACCCGCATGCCTTTTGATTTGAGATAACGAAGAATATCCATGCTTCGCCAGTATTTGGCCTGAATACGCACCTGACGGGTTAAGCGCTCTACTGTTTCAATATTATGTGAGATCACTTCCGGATGAGCATCCACCACACGCTGCGCCTGATCCGTATTGCCTTTGAAATCCGGAATTAATGTTTCCAGGGTTGTATCGGGATTGAGCTGCTTCACTGCCCGGATCGTATTATACCAGATCGTGCTTCCACCATCTGAAAGTTCATCCCTGTCCACCGATGTGATCACGGCATGTTTTACTTTCATCAGATGAATGGCTTCCGCTACGCGTTGCGGCTCATCCCAGTCTACCGCCTCAGGTCTACCCGTAGCTACCGAACAGAATCCGCAACTGCGTGTGCAGATATTACCCAATATCATGAAAGTGGCTGTACCCGCTCCCCAGCACTCACCCATATTCGGACAATTGCCGCTTTCGCAGATCGTATGCAGTTTATGCGTATCGACCAAACCTCTGACATGCTTATAGTTTTCACCAATAGGCAGACGTACCCTCAGCCAGTCTGGCTTTTTAATTTTTTCTGGAAGATTATCAGTTGTAGTACCGCCGGAACAACTCATGATTCAAAAACAATAGAGTGCAAAGATAGTTTAGTTTCTTTTACCGATCAGAATGGCCACATAGGCATTGAAGAAAAAACGTGAGGCAGGATTATTGACCATGATCGCGATGTCTTTCGTGTAGTATTCCGCATTCAGCCCCACTTCGATGGCCGAGACCAGCTCGTTGAAACGGCCATAATCAAATCGTAATCCGGATTTAGCATGCAAGCCCGGTACAATTGTCATTTCATTCCAGCCATGACGCAGACCCGTACCCTGAATCACATTACCCGGCGTGATAAAAGGAACGGGATCAGACGGATCATACCGGATATCTTTTTCAATAAAATTATCCTGTCCAATTTGTTCAAAAATGGTTACATAATAAGGCCTTAGTAAACCCAATGCTATCCCGCCGGAATAGTTCCAGTGTATGGAGATCCCATTCTTATTGGTTTTACCTCCAATCATCCGCTGCTGTCCATACCCGGGTTTCAGTTGATAAAATATATTTTGTTTCCCATACACATAGGGACTTCCCGATTCCACAAAAAATCCATAGTCAAGTGTATTGGTGATCTTTTTTTCCTTGGGATGTTTTTTTTCTCCGATCTCCATATAGAAAAAATTGGCCGTTTTAACCGTCCGCATCTTTGCTCTTTCAAAAAACATATTCCATCCGTCTGTGTTAAGACGCAATCCGTAAATCGTTTGACGGTCAAACACCAGAGCACCTTCCTCCTGCTGCCGAATATAATTTTCCAGTTTTTCCTGACGGGCCATCTTACTGGCTTGTCGCTTTGAAAGACGTTTTTTATCTGTCACTTCCTGTGCATACGATGAGTGGATGAGCAACACCAACGAGAACAAGCATAAAATATATTTGACGGAAGATGGAATCATTTTCATATACTGCATAAATTTACGCAATATTGCTAAACTCAGGCATTTCAAAATTTTTCTACATGACTTCAACGATCCTTTACAAAGGTCAGCTGCGAACGGCAGCAACCCATCTGCAAAGTCAATCCATCATCGAAACCGATGCCCCCACCGATAATCACGGAAAGGGCGAACGCTTCTCTCCGACCGATCTGGTTGCTACTGCACTGGGTTCCTGCATGCTGACGATTATGGGTATCAAGGCCGCTGATATGAACATCACATTAGACGGCACTTCAGTGGATATTCAAAAACACATGAAAGCTGATCCCAGAAGAATTGGAGGTGTAGATGTTGTTTTCCGTTTTCCGGAAGGGCTGCAACTGTCCGACAAAGAAAAAACCATCCTTCAAAATGCCGCCCTCACCTGTCCGGTAGCAAAAAGTCTGCATCCCGATCTTTTACAGAATATCAGCTTTCACTGGCCTGCATAGAACTATACCAGGTATTTCGTGACATCATGATCGAATAATGGAAGAGCCGATGGCACATTCCAGACATCGTTTGGATGCACAGTAATTTTTATACAAGTGTAAAAGGCCTTGTGAATCGGCGGCTTTATGCGCATCGATACCCAGACTTTTCCAACGACGCATGATAGCATTATGTTCTGCCGGTATCTCGTAGTAAAGACAAATGACTTTTTCCTTTTCAGTCTCATTTTTTGACTGCATGGCTTTAAAGTAGCGAAACGGCAGAATGGAATTGATCAACAACAGATCAGCCATTGTATGTCCCAGCTGTTTTTCACGGCGTTTTGAAGGGGCAGACAATGAATAATGATATTGCCAGAAATCATAGGCGCTCACCATCAGTTTTTTACGCATTTCATCGACAGAATCTGCATGCATCATATACGCATAAAGATCCGGATGCATATACCAGAGCATCGCCAGCTGGACCATTCTCATCAGCGGAAAATGAGCTGGACGCATGCGTAGATTGGAAATAAGAAGCTGAGGAGAACGGAGATCATATTTTCTTTTGATATGCCGGTATTCTTGCTGCAACATGATCATGTAATCATCTTCTTGGTCACAAGAAAGCAGATTCGCCTGACCCAGCAACAGCGCTTCGATCACCTGAATACGCATACGGCACTGCATCCACACTTTGAAAGGAACACTTCGGTAGATGGTTTCCAGCGCGTCAGTATTGACTGGCATTCCCATATTTCGAAAGATCAGCAACCAGAATATTTCTTCTTCATAATGCTTGCTTTTATCTGCTATGGCTCGAATCATGGCAACTTTATTCAATAATCGTTCAGCCAGCATGCGTTCTTTCCATTGTTCTAAGATGAGTCTGTCTGTTTTATTCAAATGAGGCGCACAGGGTATATGATTATTTTTCGCCATCATCGTGGAATATTGCCCAAGCAAAACATTAGATACCCGACCACGCAAGACTAATACCGGAATGGACAGATCAAATTCAGTATCATGTTCCCAGACCACATGCAGGATGACATTCTTATAATGATCATCACCGGTATGGCCGTGCTTTTTCCAGTCGGATGTTTTGATGTGTATTTCGACCGAACCAATTAGTTCGATCTCATTGATACGAATACGGGCATAGAGAAAATCAGGTCCCTGATCTTTATTATGTGTTCCCTGATGGATGACAACAACTGGCTGATGATCTTCGGTGATTAATTGCTGGGCATCATATAAACGATGCTGCCAGATGTACTGCAACAGGTGTTCATTCATAGTGAATGATTTAGGTTATAATTACAGCATCGTTGTGATGCCGGTTAGCGATACGAATTTAATGAATTCTGATTTTATAACATCCCACTATCAGGATGTATCCCCCTCACTGAGGGGGATAAATACTGACCTACAACTGCCAACCATCAACTGACAACTTCTTCACCACCCTACTCACCGGCAAACCCATCACGTTGTAAAAATCCCCTTGTATGGAAGCAATCCCTACCACGCCAATCCATTCCTGAATGGCATAGGCACCGGCTTTATCATAGGGCTTGTACTGATCCACATAGTATTCGATCTGATCAAGGGTTAAAGGATGAAAGTTTACAATTGTCGTATCGGAGAAGGATGTATGTTCATCTCCTTTCAGAAAGACCACTCCCGTGATCACACGATGACTTCGGGCGGATAAGGTCTGTAAAATTTGAATGGCATCAGCACGATCTTTTGGTTTCCCTATGATTTTATCATCAATAACTACAATGGTATCTGCAGCAAGAATGAGACGATCGAAATGATTCATCTGCTGAACAGCGAGCGCTTTATTTTTTGCGATGTATTCAGGCACTTGTTCAACAGCAATATCGGAAGGATACGATTCATCTGTTTCCTGAACGATGACCTCAAAATCAATTTCAGCCCACTGAAGTAACTGATGACGACGTGGTGATGCCGATGCCAAAATAATCTTTTCCATCAGGCAAATATCTTAAAGAAAAGCATGGAAAGAATACCAAAGAAAATAATGATCTTGATCCAGCGACTCAGCTTGGTAAAATCGGCTGTATTATTGGAACGTTGGAGCAAATAAAACGTGTATGCGGTAGGCACAATGATCAAAAGAATATGATACAACGCCGGCATCCACATCTTCAATTGAATAATATAGATAAAGGCCAGCAGCATCAGGGCCAGCAGAAAAACCATAAAGATACTCGTCACCAGTTTGGTAACCTGAATCCCCCAGATGATCGGCATGGTGCGACATCCATAGCGACGATCCCCTTCCACGTCTTCCATATCCTTAACCATTTCGCGGATATACGTGATCAGAAAAGCAAAAGCTGCATATAACAAAGCGATACGAAAAAGTTTCTGAACAGCAGTTGCATAGGTGGTTGCCTGCTGAATATATTGCTCATTAAAGACAAGAAAAAAATAAACCACCAGCAACGCCCAAGCCGTTAGCATGGAAATAACCACATTGCCAACAATCGCTCTTTGTTTGAGGGATGTGCTGTAAATCCATAAAAGGATCGCCACCGTGGCATGGGCAATTCCTATAAACCAGTTACCGTTTTCCAACCCGATATAAAAACCCATTAATATACCTGCCAGTGAAAAGATGAAATGAAAAAACATCGCCCATCGTCTGCTTATCCCATGGTCAACCACCAGCCGATCGGGTTTATTCACGGTGTCAATATTCAGATCGAAATAATCATTGATAATATAACCCGCAGCAGCAATAAGAACCGATGAGAAAGAAAGAATATGAAAAAGGATTTGAGTTTCTCTTGTTATAAATAAAGAAGTAGAAAAAACAGGCATGGCAACCGCATAGAAGAAAAGATACTGCGTGAGCGCAATGAACAGAAGATTAGGCCAGCGGATGAGTTTAAAGAATTGTCCGAGTGGTTTCATGAGAAATCTTGAATCGTTGTTCGTTGATCGTTTTTCGTGGATCGATCAGCGAAATAAATATACATCGGAAAACAACGTGAAAAAATGATTCGTATAAATTAGCTTCAAAACGTCATCTCAGGGATCTCTCCTTCCACCACTAGTTTACCAGCCGTTTTGGAGACGATCTCATCCACGCTGATACCCGGTGCCCGTTCCAGTAATTTAAAACCGTCGGGCGTCACATCCAGCACGGCCAGATCACTCACGATCTTACGGACGCATTTTTTTCCGGTAATAGGCAGGGAACACTGAGGCAATAATTTACTTTCACCTTTTGGATTGGTATGCATCATGGCAACGATAATGTTTTTGGCGCTAGCCACGAGATCCATCGCACCACCCATACCCTTGACCATTTTACCCGGTATCTTCCAGTTGGCAATATCACCCTGATCGCTGACCTCCATCGCTCCTAACACGGTCAGATCCACCTTACCGGCACGGATCATACCAAAACTCATGGCACTGTCAAAAAAAGCAGAACCCGGAATGGTGGTGATGGTTTGTTTACCGGCATTGATCAGATCCGGATCTTCTTCTCCTTCATAAGGAAACGGACCCATCCCCAGTAAACCGTTTTCACTTTGTAACACCACCTGAATACCATTCGGAATATAGTTGGCGACCAGCGTCGGGATGCCGATGCCTAAATTAACATAGTATCCGTTTTTTAATTCGCGGGCAATGCGTTGAGCAATCTGTTCTTTAGTGAGGGGCATATAAGAGAATATTAATTATAATACGATTTTGTTTTATTTGTTGTCATGGTATCGTGTTATCATGGTGTCGGGGTTGTAGTGCCTGAGTAACGATTTTCGTTGTTCGCTATTCGTTTTTCGAAAAACGAGAAACGATGGACGATAAACGAAAAAAAGTGTCGAGGTAGTACATTAGAACGTATCCCCCTTTGGAGGGGGTGAAGGGGGAGGATAACAATCATACTTCCTGTCTCATATCCCATAACTCCTATCTATTATTAATGCTTAATTATTAATTACTAATTCTTCCTCACCGTTCTCTGTTCAATTCGTTTCTGATAATTAATACCCTGAAAGATGCGATGAACATAGATGCCCGGCGTATGAATCTGATTAGGATCCAGTGTGCCGGCTTCTACAAGTTCTTCCACTTCTGCAATAGTAACTTTTCCGGCCATCGCCATTAAGGGATTGAAGTTACGGGCGGTATCTTTAAAGATGAGGTTGCCATGTGTATCTCCTTTCCATGCTTTGACAATGGCAAAATCCGCATCAAACGCATATTCAAGCAGATAATCTTTTCCATGGAAATTACGCACTTCTTTCCCCTCTCCCACTTCCGTACCCACACCCGCAGGTGTATAGATCGCAGGCATGCCATATCCGGCTGCCATGCATCGGGTAGCTAGTGTGCCCTGCGGAATCAGTTCCACTTCCAGTTCACCACTCAGTAACTGACGTTCAAATTCAGCATTCTCACCTACATAGGAAGAGATCATTTTACGAACCTGTTTCTTCTGCAACATCAAGCCGATACCAAAATCATCCACACCAGCATTATTTGAAATACAGGTAAGATTCTTTACGCCTTTTTTCACCAGAGCGGCGATACAGTTTTCAGGAATTCCGCAGAGACCGAAACCACCCAGCATAAGGGTTGCACCATCTTCTATATCCCGGATGGCTTCTTCGGCACCGGAAACAAGTTTATTCATATATAAAGATTGACAGATTAATAGAAATAGCAAAAGCAATCTGAACGGGTTGCAATATAATGTAAACTGCGCTTAAACGGACAGTCCCGCTGGAAGCGGGACTGGTTTTTGATCAACAACGATAAGCCGGATTCTGTAATGATGCGGTGCATCACGACTATCATTTATCTGTTCCGGCATTTGCACACCGGAATCCATCTGCCTACCCACTGTCATCGAGCGAGCCGCTCTCAGGCGACAGCTTACATGGCATTTCAGCGCGCAAGGTTTACCCGTAAAACCGTTACCAGTATTTACCGTGAGCTCTTACCTCACATTTTCACCCTTACCCCAATAGCATTGAGGCGGTTATTTTCTGCGGCACTTTCTGTATCCGCCCATTCCTGAACGAATCCCCTGCTTGTCACAGGATGCGCTGCTCTGTGCTGTCCGGACTTTCCTCCCTCCTTTTCAGAAGAGCGATAGTCTGTTGTTGATCGATGTAAAGTTAAAGAATTGAAGGCAAAAACCGTTGTCATGGTGTCTTGTTATCATGGTGTCGAGGTATCGATGTCCTGCGGGCAGGTGTCATGATGTCGGATTGTCGGGTAATAAAAAAAAGTGACCGGATCTATCTTGCAGAGGCATCAAAAAAACGATTTCATTATCAAGGAAAGAATTCCTGCCATTACAAAACCGAGCATCCATTTTATAACCAATAATTCGGCATTCAATTTTTCAATATCCAGCTTTGAAGCTAGTATATCTTTTTTAGCATTAAATTCTTCCATAACAGTTGATTTAATTCCTTCAACTACAACCTGGGCTTCGTGTTCGCCTAATTTTGTTTTAAGCGTATTAAATAAGGTAATTTCTGAAATGTTCATCTTAGGTGTTTTTACAAAATTAGGAATAAAATCTCAACGACTAAACAACTCAGGAAATCAACGCATCAATACTCCGAAAGGTGAGGTTCTCGAACCCTGAGGAAAAGGGTGTAATGGTGTCATGACACCTAGACACTCACCGAAGGTGAAGACACCACGACATCGCAACAACTTTTTTTTGGTTTTGACTTTTCACTTTTGACTTAAACGAGGAAAGCCGGGAGCGAAACCCGGCCTTCGTTTTACACAATAATCCGTACTAAACAATCTTTATACGAATGCTTTTATAATTATTTCTTCACTATCAGCTTCACACTCTTCTTATTACCATCCTGATCTTTGATGGTAAAGAAGTGTACACCGGCAGTCAATGTGTAGCTGCTCAGATCTAATGTCATTACTGCATTACCACCGGTATGCTGAATGTTTCTGTTGAAGATCATTTGTCCGAGGGCATTCGACATGCTGATCTCGTAGATACCTGCCGGCTGATCGGTCAACTCAAGACTTACTGTCGGCTGCTCTAACGTAGTCGGATACACGCGCACATCCTGTACCGCACCACCGGTATTTACTTTCACCGTAGCACTGTAACGGAAAGTTCCGTCGTTATCCAGCGCTTTTATGCGGTAGAAGTTGTTGCCGGCATTCGGACGAACATCCATCCAGCTGTAAGTATGGTTCGTAGCGACATTGCGCGGTGTTTGCTCAGCCATCTTGGTAAACTCTTTACCATCTGCACTGCGCTCTACTTCATACTGATACAGATTCTCTTCGTTGGCTACTTCCCAGTCAACCTGTACCATGCTTCCGTTTTTCACCTGAGCACGTACATTCACGAAGTTCACTGGTAAGGAAGAACCTTGGGTAAACACAACCCGGAAACGGCTGAGACTCTTACTGGCGGCATTGGAGGTTACGCTGAACGGATACACTAACGTGCTTCCATTTAACGGCACCTGGGTACGGGTGTTGGTAAAGCTGTCAATCAACTCAGCCGCTAATCCGGGGGTATTAAAGTTTTCGGTCTGGATGCTCAGTGCATATCCTCTGTTGGCCACGTTCCAGAAAGGCAGATATAAAGTATCTGTCGTTGTAGGAACAGGGCGACTTTCAATTACCAGATATTTTCTGTCGCGCACCAGACTGATATTCTCATCATTGTTATTGTATTTGTACACATCATAAGGCTCATTGGCATTGGCCTGATACAGTTTGTTGAAGCGAGCTGTAGTAGCATCCGCAAAACTTTCCAGACTGGCTCCGTTCGCTCTGTGCATTTGTACACGGAAGGAAGGAACCGTAGAATTGGTCAGTCTTGCATTGGCTGATGTACGCATTGTTGCGATATTACCGGTACTGCTTACTTTATCCTCCTCTTTTACGGTCATGCTTACGGCAGTAGTAACATCTGCTTTACGCTGTACCATGAAGGCCTGTCCAGAGTTGAGCGTAAGGAACTGCTGACCTTCCGCATTCGTTCCACAATCGCCGCAGGTATAAGCACTCACCCCGTCATAACTCAAGCTTCTGTAACCACCGAGACCATTCGCTCCTACTTTCTCACCATCCCATACCCATACGTTGCGATCAAACTTGCTCGCATTGCCGGTACCATTGTTGAATACATCATCCACATTGATCGGCGCTGCATAAGGATTCGACATGACACCATAGCTTGCATTCACTGTCTGCGTAGAAACCGCATTACCTTGTTTCAATGTTCCTTTGAATCGGAAAGTCGTCGCATTGGATCCGCTTCCCAGCTGACTTCTGTCACCACGGATGAACATCAAATATCCATCCTGATCTGGAGCTGCATTGAAATTGATCGCATTCGTTGTGTTATTACTTGCCCAGCTTCCAGTGTTATTCAGGAAGGTATATCTGCGCACAGAAGAAGAACCTCCTGTGGTAATCAGATCCGCACCCACAGCTGCAGCATTCGTACATGAACTCATACTATGCCCCGTGATCATGGTACCATAACCGCTGGCAGCAGGCGCTGCAGAACCATTACAATAGGGAGCCGGATATTCTACTGCCGCACCCGGACCCTGACGGGTCAGTTGCTGACGAAGGGTATAGCTACCGGTTACAGGTATTGTTACCAGTCTCCAGGTTCTTCTGTTCGGCATCGCTCTTTCCACTTCTACTTCACCTGTTATTGGCGTACAAGTGGTACAATTGGCAATCTCATCCACATAAGCTGTACCGAGCGTATCTGATTTCAATACCAGATTACCGTTACTTGCCAGCGATGAATTTGCTTCTACTTTCACCTTACCAGCGGCAGCACCGGCTGTAACATTCAGACGGTTGCCAAGGGTACCGGATGCTGCACTCATAAAGCGCAGATCCTTGATGAAGTTGTTCGTGCCGCTGTTACGGAAGTATAGGATTCCCGCCGCAGCTCCATTTCCTACCGTAAGGTTAGAAGAAGCTGATCCACGTAAAGCATTATTTGAAGAACCGCTAAATGAACCATTCAATGTCAGCGTGTTAGACTGTATAGCCAAGTCGCCTGAACTTAATGTAACAGACGCTGCAGTTACATTACCATTCATCTTAGCACCATTGCTGCTGTTGTTGATGGTCACTCCTCCGTTATAGGTACCATTGCTCAATGTCTGTTCACCTGCTCCCTCAAAGAACACTCCGAAGCTCCATGTTTTACCGTTCGGCAACGGAGCAGTTCCGGTATTTTTTGTACGAAGTGTACCGCTTCCGGTTGTATTCAATGTACCGCCATCAACCAGCTGATAGGTATCAAGATCCAACTCTTTGCCATTGCTGATATTCAATTCATCATTGATAGTTATATTTCCATTGGCTGTTTTAGTACCGGAACCAATGATAGACAGTTTATGATAAGCCTGCGCAGGAACAACCTGAGCCAGTTCACCATCAAAGGCAACGGTAGATACCCCGGGCGAGAAGGTACCGCCGGTGATTACCCAGTTATTACCAATTCTTAATGAATCTGTAGTACCTGCATCATACGTACCTGCTACCAGTGCAAATGTATCGGTTACATTCAAACGGGTTGTGCTTCCACCCAGACTCAGCGTACGACCGGGCTTATTCATCTCCAGACGAGCAAATGTTTGTGTAGATGCCGTTCCGTTGATGGCCTGATTACCGTTAGTACCGTTAAAGATCACTTTAGAACCACCGGAAGTGAACGTTGCTCCGTTATTGGTCCAGTTTCCACCGCTCATATTTACATCCGTGAAGATGGTAGAGAATGTTCCGCTATTCAAAGTCAGATTACCGTCCACATTCAGTGATTTACGGGCAATGGGTGAACCCTGCAAAGAGATCGTTTGTCCGGCATTGGCAATGGTCAGATTGTTGAAACTGAAAGCTGATGCCGTACCACCGATGCTCTGTGGCTCTTGGGTATTATTTAAAGTAACCGTACCTGTACCGGGGGTAAACGTACCTCCATTGATTGTCCAGTTACCCGCTACATTCATGTTGGCATCGGGAGCAGTCAATGCACCGGTGATCAATACATTGTTGAATGTATTTTCTGAAGAACCGCTGATTGCACTTGTACCGTTGAACTGAATGGTTCCGCCACCATGTGTGAAGGTACCGTTGTTGATCCAGTTGCCTCCTATTGCATGACTGAATGCGCCTGCATCGAATGTACTGCTGATTGTCACATTACCGGCTACAGTCAATCCGGCTGCAGCAGTTTTTGTATTGCTACCCGCAACAATTACATTATTATAATTGAAGGCAGGAATATTTTGGGCCGAAGATCCATTGAAGGATATCGTACTTCCAGTAGTAGTATGCGATGCAGCACCGGGCGTAAATGTTCCGGCAACACCGATGGTACCTGAATTGGCAAGTACTTTAGAGAAGTTATTCAAAGTAAGATTGCCATAGTTGCCGGCAGGTACTGTTTGGTTGTCACCTTGCTTGTTGTAAAGCACCGTTCCTGTTGCTCCGGAAGTAAAGCTTCCGCCTGTTACGGTAACATCTCCGTATAAGGAAAGGGTATTATCTCCTACGGCTACTACCCCATTGCTCATTGTAAATGTAGCAGGCACAGAACGATTTCCGCTCAAAGTAACCGTACCACTATTCTGAACAGTGATGTTATTGGGTGAACCGGCCGCAACTGATGTTCCGTTGCCAATCCACTCAAGTCCGGCATTAACTGAAGCAGTTGAGTTATATACCAATATAGCGCTGCTAGAATAATTCGGTGAAGCAGAAACGCTGGCACCTGTATTCATGAATAAGTTATCGTCAATTGTAGGAACTGTTGTAAATGTAGTTGCCCCATTCAATACAAGATCATGGAAGGTTGTGGCAGATTCACCGGCCACTGTAGCTGCACCGGCAAACGATACTGTACCTATACTTCCCTGCGTCTGGAACGTTCCGTTGTTGGTGAAATGTCCGTCAGCAGCAATACTGATGGTACGGTCACCCGCAATACGCAGAAGCGCACCTGTATTAATCGTAAGTGATTTACATTCGATATCTCCATTAAGTATCGTTGGCTGATAAGCAACATTCCTGGGTATCACCACATCTACACTTGAAGTAGGCACGGTGCTACAACCCCAGTTGGCTGCATTTTCTGCCTGTCCGTTAACCGCACCGATCCATAATCCGAGAGCTGACTGACCGGTTCCTTTTGCCACAGCAATCTCACCGAATGAAGTAAGACCACTCTGCGTTAAGGCCACATTACCGGTATTGGCAGGTGATACTAATGTATTTCCATTATCTACCCACACACCGGCTACTGACCAGTCGTCAGATGAATTAGCTCTTCTGATAATACCATGTGAACTGAAACGTAATGCAGCGTTGGTATGACCTAAGCGGCCAACTGTTACAGATGGATTGTTAGACAAAGTACCTGTAGGCGTAAATGACCAGTATCCATTATTCAGGATCTCTGAAGCCAAGGCACAACCAAATACCACCGTAGGCAGACCAGAACCGATCGATGCTGTAGCTGTTGTATAAGATGCATCCAGTTGTGTAATACCGGGCGCACTGCTCCATGTATAGGTAACAGGATTATAATCAGTAGTTGATCCCATTGGGAACAGATAAGCCGCTGCACCGCCAATCGTACGTCTGAATAAGCCGGTACCATTGGTGATGATATGACTGGATGCACTTCCTCCGCTCAAACCATTCGCGCTGCTCAGGGTAAGATTGTTGTTACCCAATGTTACATCACCACTTGTAAGCGACATCACATTACTTACCGTAACATCACCTGATAAGGATTTAGCACCACCACCGCTGATATTCAGATTTACAAAATTGAAAGCCGGGATGGTTTGCACATTGGCACCATTGAAGTTGATCGTAGAACCCGACTGGCTTCCAAATGAAGTACCATTCGGTGTAAATGTTCCAGCAACACCAAGGGTAAGTCCACTCGCCAGCGAAATATTCGACGCACTATTCGTTACTACAAAGTTGTTGAAGTTGCTGTTGCCGGTAATCGTCTGTGTACCTGTACCATTGAAGGTTACGGTACCCGATGCCTGTGTGAACGTACCGGAGTTGGTCCAGTTTCCTTTCACATTCAGCGACTGCCCGCCATCATTCAACGTTGTATTAGCCCCAATGGTCAGGTTACCATTAACCGTAGTTGTCCCCAATAGGGTTTTTGTTCCACTGCCGGCAGTTACCAGATTGCCATAGGTAGAAGCAGCCATGCTCTGATTACCCGCACCTCTGTACTCTACGGTCATATTGGAAAGATTCCTGTTAGTAATACTGAACTGAGATGTCAATGCAGTGGCACTTAACAGGGTCACATCAATTTCACCACTACCGGTCAATGTTCCCGCTCCGCTTATTACATGCGTAGTAGCGCCGGGCGTGAAGGTTCCGTTCACCGTCATCGTACCAGCTATAACGATACTTCTTCCGGTATTTACCAATTTATTGGCATTGATCGTTAAGTTGTAGAATGAATCCACCCCAGCCGAAGGCAACGTGAAGTTATTGGTCCCTGAAAAGATCACTGTTCCCGTCCCGGCTGTCCAGATGGCTGTACCTTGTCCCAGTAAAATTGAATTAGCGATCAACGTACCTCCTGTTGCCATGCTGAAAACACCAGGATTATCGTTACCGACGGTAGATCTGGTAAGAACGATATCTTCTGCTTCCAGCGTAGCACCGCTGACAAGATTTACCTCACCGCGTCTATTGATGTTGGTACTTCCATATCCACCTATCACCACCTGACCGGACACTGTGAGTTTCGGACTGCCAGTGGAAGAAAAAGTTAGGAAACCTTCGGTATTAGCACCCGTTCCACCTAGCTCAATTCTTCCACAAACAGCGTTTGTCGTGTTGACCGTAACAGTATTTTGTCTTCTGATAACAACGATATCAGTTGAAGTTGGAGCAGAAGTTGCCGTATAGGTACCTGAATTTGAAGACCACATATTCGCTGCATCCCAGTTGCCTGTTATCCATGCAAACTTATAATTACCTACCACAATATTGTTAGGAACATAGGTAATAGAATAGTTAGAAGCTGTAAATGTACCTCCTGTAGCTGCACTTGGCACTGCAGTATTCGTATAATTTCCTACAGCAGCAGATGAAGCAGCACCTGTACCGTAGGAAACAGTAATGCTTCCAATTGTTTCGTTCTCTGCTAAACCGGTAGCCACAAACTCAGTGAAACCAGTAACAGGAGAAGGCAGTGTTGTATTAAATGCTTTATACACTTCATCAATGGTAATAGATAGCGGTGCTGCTGTGATATTAGCCGTAAATGAAGGCAGCATAAGTGTGTAGTTACTACTTGGCGCCGTATATCCAGTAAGCGTTACCGGCTTATTATTTCCCACTGCAGCCGTATTAAAATTGACTGAAGCAGAACCTATTACAGAATATACTTCTCCGTATTGCAATCCGGTATATACCGCTGTGCCCGATAATGTAGCGGTAGTTGTTGCATCATAGGATTTATTATTAGCTGTAAGTCCGGTGATAGTTAATGGAGCAGCCGTTACAGCAAGCGTGAAATTAGAAGAGGAGCTTGAACATCCGTTGATCGTTTTCACGCTCAGTGTTCCAGTATAAGTACCCACCGCTGTGCTGGTTGGGATGGTGATACTAATCGGACTAGCGGTTAGTTCAGCATCTGTAACAGCCACAAAGTTATTGGAGGGAGTTGCGTTCCAGCTAATGCTGTACATAGTTGGGCTACCTGAGGTAGCGGTGTAGTTCAGTGAAGAACTTGACACACCATAAGTTACACCCGATGCAGTAGACGAAGCCGTGATCGTTGGCGTTGCATTGATAGTAGCTGTTACAGCAGTTCTTGTTGCGGATACACAGCCTGTTGTGGTGAATCTTGCTTCGGCGTAATAAATTGTAGTTGAAGAAATACTGGATGTTGCAAACTGTGTATTTCCGGATAAGAGAGCCGATCCGCCGCTAGCAGTGGCATACCAGTCGATGGCCTGATTAGAACCAATCGGATCTGCAAACAGATTGATCGTTCCTGTTCCGCAACGGCTTCCGTCTGTACCCAAAGGTGCAGAAGGAATGGCCGGACGCGGATTTAATACTGCATTGCCTGAAACAGCTGATGTACAACCCTCTGCACTGGTTACCGTAAAGGTATAGGTAGTTGCATCGGGAAGTGCATTGATGGTTCCGATTGCTCCTGAACCGCTTGCAGTTGTACCACCGGGATAGATTGTAACCGTCCAGGTTCCTGTAGCCGGCAATCCGGTTAACTGAACACTACCCGTAGGCACGGTGCAGGTCGGTTGTGTGATGGTACCGATGGCAGGTGCAGAAGGAATTGTATTTACTGCAACAGTCACTGAACCTGTCATGTTATTTGTACAAGTAGTTGTATTATTCGTAGCCACAATGGTATAGGTACCTGCTGTTGATTGCAGACCGAAGCTGATGGCAGATCCTGTACCTGATACCGGAGATCCTACATTGGTAGCACCACCACGTACCAGCTGATAGCTAATTCCTGATTCAGATCCGCTTAATCCGATGCTTACACCTGAACCACCGCTACAATATCCGCCACCGCCGGTTACATTGAAAGCAGTCGGAGCAGGATTAACTGTGGTAGTGATTATATTAGAATTTGTATTGGCAGCAGCGAGACAAGAGGTAGCGGCATAAGACATTACCACCATCACCTGATCGCCGTTGGCTAAAGAAGTTGTTGTATAAGTAGTACTGTTGGTTCCTACATTGACACCATTCAGTTTCCACTGATAAGAAGGAGAAGCACCTCCGTTCACCGGTGTAGCCGTAAAGGTGACGCTGGTACCCGGACAAATGCTGTTATCTGCATCGCTGGATGCAATGGATATAGTGGCAGGATTACTAGGATTGACCGTTAATGTACCATTTACATACGAAATGTTGTAGTTAGATATTGTTGAACCTGTGGCTGCAGACGGCACAATAGTATAAGTACCCACCGCAGCACCTGCAGAAGCACCTGAGCTGTTGAATGTTACACCGCTAATGCTTTGTCCGCTTACCAATCCACTGCTGGAAAATTCATTACCTGTAAAGTTCAAGGCACTACCCTCACATTTTGATTGATCATTGGCTGTAATCGTCAATGCTTTGGCAGTAATATTACCCGTAGCAGAACCATTGGCCAATGAATAGTTGGATGCTTTACCACCGTTAGTACCATCTGATAATGTATATACGATGGTGGCCGTTTTACCTGTACCCACATTGGCATCGGCATAAGTACCTGTGGCGGTTACACCCACTGTTTCGGGACTCACCACACCGGATAATGTTCCTACTGTAACTGTACCGGATGTAGCCGTACCGTCGTATTCTTTAGTTGCAATGGTTGGAGCCGTGATGCTTAATGCTTTTTGCGTCACCGTCATCGTACCGGTCATACCGGTTAAGGTATAGTTACCTGCCGCAGCACCGCCTAAAGCAAAGGGATTACCGGAAGGGATAGATGCTTTGAAGGAGGCAATAGCTGCTGACCAGGATCTTGAACCATCTAATGAACCTCCAGTTGAATAAGTACCGGTAGATGTAACGATACGTTCTAAAGCAGAGGTCACAACATTATTACCACCGGGATTATCCGTAGTTGTAGCAGATGCTACCACACTGAAGGAATTGGTGGGATTAGAAAACAAAGTACCACTGTTTTGATGGCCAATACCGGCAATGATCAATTCATTTGCCTGTGTTGTTGTAATAGAGTTGGTAGATGGCGCAGTTGAAGCTCCAGTGTTATTATTGACTACATCCAGCGGATTCAGAGCAAGCACACCCCTATATTCCATTACTGCTGCAGAAACCTTGGTAGATATTGACGTATTCAATGTAATAGTCACCGATGCACCGCTGGTTGATCTTGCTTCCGCATACCAGATTTCAGTGGTAACACCACTGTTATTGGTTGCCTGCGTAGCACGTGACCAGGTAGTCCCTGTTTGTGAGATATTTGAAACCGTATTAGCTCCGTTATTTCTTGTTGAAACTACCGCGATCAATGTATTTCCATTGGCAGGTGCAGCACCCAGTGTAACCGTACATGAAGTTGCACCGTTTGCACTACCGGTTGTTCCGGTGGCAGACTGCACTCTGGATAAAGATGTTGGTGCACTAATGGTTCTTGTTCCCACATCTTCCAGATCTAGTGTTCCACTACCAGTTAATGTAAGGCTAGGACCATCCAGGTTGTTGGATATCGTCACATCACTTGCAAGTGCAATATCCGTTCCATCATACGCACGTGTACCGGTTAAGGTAACAGGACGAGGCGTGATGGCACCTGTTAAGCCCGTTGGCTGAGTCACCGAATAGTTGGCGGCTGCTGCCCCACCTAAACTGAATCCTGTGGCTGTAACTGAGATACCTGATCCGGCATTCACGCTGGCGAAAGTACCGGCAGCTCCGGTAGCATCAAGAGTTACCACATCCGGTGAAATCACACCCGTTAATGCAGCAGATGCAGTATTTAAAGTAGCCGTATTTGTTTTGTCGTACACTTTGCTTGTAACCGTTACACCTGTAACCGTTAAAGCTTTTGCCGTGATATTGGCACTCAATGATGGCTGCGTAAGAGAATAATTGGCTGCATTGGCACCAGTCAGTGAATATCCCGACACAGAGATTGCGATACCTGTTCCTGCATTGGCGCTTGCAAATGTGAAAGTAGGAGTTCCGCTCAGTGTTACAGCATCAGGACTTATTACACCGCTCAGCGCAGCTGTACCGGTTGCCGTAGCTGTAGTCGTTCTGTCGTACACTTTATTGGCGCCGGTAAGACCTGTTACGGTCAACCCTTTTTGCGTAATGTTAGCAGATAATGTCGGTTGTGTTAATGTATAGTTACCCGCATTCGCACCAGTTAAAGTATAACCGGTCGTAGAAATAGAGATACCTGTTCCCACGTTAGATGTAGCGAAAGTAAATGTAGGTGTACCCCCAAGTGTAACTACATCACCGCTCAGTACGCCACTCAGTGCAGCCGTTCCTGAAGCAGTTGCTGCAGTTGTTCTGTCGTACTCTTTATTATTTCCGGTAAGACCGGTAATAGTCAATCCTACGGCAGTGATATTGGCCGATAAAGTAGGTTGTGTTAAGCTATAGTTACCTGCGTTTGCACCACCTAATGTATAACCTGTGGTAGAGATAGAAATACCTGTTCCTACGTTTGCTGTAGCAAAGGTAAAGGTGGGTGTACCGCTCAGGGTAACCACATCACCGCTGAACACACCACTCAGTGCAGCTGTACCCGTTGCTGTTGCTGCAGTTGTCCTGTCATATACTTTATTAACACCGGTAAGACCGGTAATAGTTAATGTTGCCGCAGTGATATTGGCAGATAAGGTAGGTTGTGTTAAGCTATAGTTACTTGCATTGGCACCAGTTAATGAATAACCCGTTGTAGAAATAGAGATACCTGTTCCTACATTAGCAGATGCAAAGGTAAAGGTGGGTGTACCACTGAGGGTAACCACATCTCCACTGATTACACCACTAAGGGTAGCTGTTCCTGAAGCCGTAGCCGAAGTCGTTCTGTCGTATACTTTATTATTACCTGTAAGTCCGGTAATAGTTAATCCTAAAGCAGTGATATTGGCAGACAAAGTCGGCTGTGTTAAAGT